>VFQP010000285.1_pt1 | contig 118903 bp, 112 predicted proteins | sample 3512351 | NCBI WGS metagenome assembly VFQP01 (sample SAMN10412372, study PRJNA504923) | tailings metagenome | isolation source: Relicate 1 Philex TSF1 revegetated site | place: Philippines: Tuba, Benguet | collected 2017-08-29
AGACGCTGGTCTCCCGCCTGATCGACCGTCCGATCCGCCCGCTCTTCGCCGAAGGTTTCCGCAATGAGACCCAGGTGGTCTGCACCGTGCTGGCGCATGACCTGGAGAACGATCCCGATGTCGTCGCCATGGTTGGCGCCTCTGCCGCGCTGACCATTTCGGGCATCCCGTTCATGGGCCCGGTCGGCGCTGCCCGCGTCGGCTATATCGATGGCCAGTTCGTGCTCAACCCGACCACCAAGCAGGTCGCCGAGAGCAAGCTCGATCTCGTCGTCGCCGGTACTGACAAGGCCGTGCTGATGGTGGAATCGGAAGCGCAGCAGTTGCCGGAAGACGTGATGCTCGGCGCCGTGATGTTCGGTCACCAGCATTTCCAGCCGGTGATCCAGGCGATCATCGGCCTGGCCGAGCGCGCCGCCAAGGAGCCGATGCCGCTGTCCGAGCGCACCGGTTACGAAGCCGCGCTGAAGAAGCTGGAAGACTCCGGCATCGAGGCCGAGCTGCGCGTCGCCTACGAAGAGAAGGTGAAGCAGGCCCGCTACGCCAAGGTCGGCGAAGTGAAGAAGAAGGCCAAGGCGCTGTTCGCCGAGGGCGAAGCCAATCCGGTCGACGTCTCCGACGCCTTCAAGGATCTGGAAGCCAAGGTGGTGCGCTTCAACATCCTGGATACCGGCCTGCGCATCGATGGCCGCGACACCAAGACCGTGCGCCCGATCGTTGCCGAAATCGGCATCCTGCCGCGCGCTCATGGCGCGGCCCTGTTCACCCGCGGCGAAACCCAGGCGCTGGTCGTCACCACGCTGGGCACTGGTTCGGATGAGCAGATCATCGACGCGCTGGACGGCGAATATCGCGAAAGCTTCATGCTGCATTACAACTTCCCCCCCTACTCGGTGGGTGAAGCCGGCCGCATGGGCTCGCCGGGCCGCCGCGAAATCGGCCATGGCAAGCTGGCTTGGCGCGCCGTGCGTCCGCTGCTGCCCAGCAAGACCGATTTCCCCTACACCATCCGCGTGGTGTCGGAAATCACCGAGTCGAACGGCTCCTCCTCGATGGCCACCGTCTGCGGCACCTCGCTGGCGCTGATGGATGCTGGTGTGCCGATGAAGGCGCCGGTTGCTGGCATCGCCATGGGCCTGATCCTGGAAGGCGAGCGTTTCGCCGTGCTGTCCGACATCCTGGGTGATGAAGATCATCTCGGCGACATGGACTTCAAGGTGGCCGGTACTGCCGAGGGCGTGACCTCGCTGCAGATGGACATCAAGATCGCCGGCATCACCGAAGAGATCATGAAGGTGGCGCTCAATCAGGCCCAGGCTGGTCGCCTGCATATCCTCGGCGAGATGGCCAAGGCCATCACCGAGAACCGCACCGGCGTGAAGGCCACCGCGCCGCGCATCACCACCTTCACCATCCCGAAGGACAAGATCCGCGAAGTGATCGGCTCCGGCGGCAAGGTGATCCGCGAGATCGTGGAGAAGACCGGCTGCAAGATCGACATCGAGGATGATGGCACGATCAAGGTCGCGTCCACCGACGAGACCGCGTCGGAAGCCGCGATCAACTGGATCAAGTCGATTGCCTCCGAGCCGGAAGTCGGCGTGATCTACAAGGGCAAGGTCGTGAAGATCGTCGATTTCGGCGCCTTCGTGAACTTCTTCGGCGCCCGCGATGGCCTGGTGCATGTGTCGGAAATGGCGCCGCGCCGCGTCAACAAGCCGAGCGATGTGGTCCAGGAAGGCCAGGAAGTGCGCGTCAAGGTGCTCGGCATCGACGAGCGCGGCAAGGTCCGCCTGTCGATGAAGGTGGTCGATCAGGCCACTGGCGAAGACCTCACCAACAAGCCGCGCGCTGAAGGCGACGCCGCCGACGGCGAGTAAGTTTCCACCTCTGTGGAATGACGAAGGGCCGGGAGCAATCCCGGCCCTTTTTTTGTTTCTTTTTCCGTCATGCCCCGGCTTGGCCGGGGCATCCACGATTTGCTTTCTTCAAAAAATGAACCCGTGGATGGCCCGCCTGAAGCGGGCCATGACGATCTCTACTTAATCTACTCAGCCCGGCCAGCCACCCTCGAAGGCGGTCTCGTTCAGCGGGCGGCGGCCGTTCGGCCCTTCGCGGGCGGCCAGCGCTTCCGGCAGGATCGACTTGTCGCCGAGGCGGCCGATCACGATGCCGGCTTCCACGCGCCAATCCTCGGGCAGTTTCAATTCCTTGGCGGCGCGGGCGAGATCGAAGCCGACGATGCCATGCGCGATCCAGTTCAGCATCGTCGCCTGCAGGGCCAGGTTGGCCCAGGCGGCGCCGCTGTCGTAGCTCTGGGTCTTGGAGGTCATCTCCTGGCCACCCGGCGGCGTGAAGGTCGGCTTGGAAGCCACCACCACGATGGCGGCGGCGTTCTTCGCCCAGGTCTGGTTATGCTCGTTGAGCAGGCTGAGGAAAAGCGGCCACGGCGCGGTGTCGCGGCGGGCATAGAACAGGCGCCAGGGCTGGGAATTATAGGCCGAGGGTGCCCAGCGCGCCGCCTCGAACAGGGTCATCAGCTCCGGCACCGGGATCGCCTCGCCGGTGAAGGCGCGGGGCGAAAAGCGCTTGAGGAAGATCGGGTCGATCGGGTGATCGGCCGTGCGGCTGTTGGCTTGTGTCATGGGTGACCCTTGGACGGATTGATGGAACGGGGTTATCTACTTTAAGCGTGGTGCGCGTGGCCGGCCAAGGCTCCGGAACCCATGGAAAGGCTTTTGTTAACCATGAATAAACCGCTGGTCTGCTTGATATATCCGGCGAAAGTCCGATTGCCCTATTCCTGCCCAGATCGTGCCCTTTATTAAGGGCCAGGACGCAGCGGACCAAGGAGGCCGTAGATGCGGATCGAGCGGAGCAATTTTACCCATGGCGCGTTGGCGACCCTGCTGGCGCCAGCGCTGTTGGCTGGCCTGCTGGCGGGGGCTGCCCCGGCGCGCGCGCAGCTGCTGAGCGGTGACAGCCAGGACGAGGCCGAGGCGGGCGACAATGCGCCGCTGACCGTGCGCGGCAAATACGCTGCCGGTGAACTCAACGCCGAGTGGGAAGCCATGGTGGAAGATGGCCGTCCGGCACGCATCGTCGAGTGGCGCCATTACGGCCAGCATGGCGATGCCAATGTGGTGTTCGATTTTCATCGCGGCAACCTCATGCATTACGGCGAACAGAGCCGCCGCGTTGCCGGCCAGGCCGGTGTCGCCGATGGCTATCGCAAGATCACGCTGAATCTGAAATTCAATTCCGAAGGCCGCTATGTCGGTGGCCGCAAGCAGGTCGATGGCATCGACACCGAGCCGGACGAGCCGGAGATCCAGGCTGCCATGGCGCAGGCCCGCGCCGCGCTGGAGCGCCTTGCCGCCACCAAGAGCGGCTGGTCCGAGCGCGGCAGCATGACCAGCTTCAGCCGCCAGGCAACGCGCCCGACAGTGCCGCCGCCGCCCGCGCCGCCGCAGGAGCGCACGCGGCCAGGCGAAGTCGCTTTCCGCTGTGCCGAGGGCCTGCGCGTCGTGCTCGGCGCACCGACCCTGGTTGGCAACCGCCAGGCCGATAGCCTTGTCGTGGAACAGGAAGGCCGCCCGCCGGCGCCGCTGCTGCGCCAGCCGCCCGATGGCCGCTATGAATTCCTGGGCCGTGGCTGGGCAGCAACGCGCTTTGGCGACACCATCCAGCTTGAAAGCGCTGGTGGCCAGGCCTGGACCTGCCATGTCGTGATAGCAGTGCCGCCGGCTTCCGATGTGCCGGTGGGCAATCCCAGTGCCCCGGCTTCCGATCTGCGCTCGAGCAATGACCGCCCGGGCAACGACAGGGAAATCCTGCGCAGCCGCAGCAACGGCGCGGCCACGTCGCTGGCACCGACCAATACCAACAGCGACATGCCGCTGCCGACGATCAGCATCCCCGGCCCGCGTCGCTGATGCGACGCGGTGCAGTATTCCCGTCCGCGTCGCTGATACGACGCGGTGGCAGCATCCCCGGCCCGCGCCGCTAGCGCGTATATAACCGCGCGGTAAACCCGGTTGCGCGTTACGGCGCGCGTGGCGCATCATCGCGCCATGCAAGCAACGCCTAAACAGACACCACACATACAGGCGCCCCCCATACGGGCAACTCGGCGGCAATTCTTCCGCACGGCATTGCTCGCGCCATTGGCGACGGCCTGTGCCGCCACGTCCAATGCGCGCGGCCGTTTCAGTCATGGTGTTGCCAGCGGCGATCCTGATGCGGAAAGCCTGCTGCTGTGGACGCGCTATCTGCCCGATGATGGCGGCAGTGTCACGCTGGAGTGGCAGGTGGCGCGCGATGCCGGTTTCACGCAACTGCTCGCCAGCGGCAAGGCGGAAGCCTCGCCGGCGCGCGATCATTGCGCCAAGGCGATTGCCAGCAGCCTGCCATCCGACAGCATCGTGCATTACCGCTTTCGCGCACCTGACGGCCAAATCTCGGCAACGGGCCGTGGCCGCACGCTGCCGGCCAGCGGTGAACGCGCCATGACGCTTGCGGTATTCGCCTGCGCCAATATCGGCTTCGGCTATTTCAATGCCTATGCCCATGCGGCGGCGCGCGACGACATCGACCTGCTGCTGCATCTCGGCGACTATATCTACGAGCATCATTTCGGCACCTATCCCAATGCGGCGCAGCGTCCGCCAGGGCGCGACACACTCGATCCGCCGCATGAGATCATTGCGCTTGAGGATTACCGCCGCCGCTATGCCTTCTATCGCGCCGATGCCGATCTGCAGGCGCTGCATGCGCGCCACAGCATGATGGCGATCTGGGATGACCATGAATTCGCCAACGATACCTGGCGGCAGGGCGCGCAGAATCACCAGGCCAATGAAGGGCCATGGGAAGCGCGCCGCGATGCTGCGCGCCAGGCTTATTATGAATGGCTGCCGATCCGCGATGCGGATGTGCTTTATCGCCAGGTCAGGCTCGGGGCGCTGGCTGATCTGATTCTGCTCGATACCAGGCTGATTGGCCGCGACCGCCAGGCGTCAGTGCCGCGCGAATTGTTCACTGCCGCCCCGGACTCGGCCGAATATGCCCGCGCCATGGCGCGCTATCGCCAGCAATTGTACGATCCCTCGCGTCAGATGCTGGGGGCGGCGCAGGAAGCCTGGCTCGATCAGGCCTTGGCGCAATCAGCGCAACGTGGCGCGCGCTGGCAGATCGTGGCGCAGCAGGTGCTGGTGGGTGATCGCCCGACGCCGCCGCAACTCGCTGGCCTGCTCCCCAGTGAGGCTTCCGCCGCCCTGCGTCTTGGCCTTGAACGCCGGCCGTTGATCGCCGCTCAGGGCCTTACCACGCAACCCGATTCCTGGCCCGGCTATATGGCGGCGCGCACGCGCTTGCTCGCAAGCCTGGCGCGGCCCGGCCAGCATGCCGTTTTGCTCGCTGGCGATACCCATAATGCCTGGGCCTATGATCACAAAATACAGGGCCGCCATGTGGCGGAATTCGGCACGCCCGGGGTCTGCTCACCGGGGCTGGAAACCAGCATTCCCATCGCACCGGCCACTGTCGCTGCTGCTATGCGCGGCGCCAATCCGGATATGGTGTGGTGCGATACCGCGCATCGCGGCTATATGAGCCTCACGGTTTCCCGTGAAACCGCCCGCGCCACCTGGCATCTGTTCGATAGCATACGCCACCGCGAAGCCAAGGCATCCACTGAAAGCAGCCTCACCGCCCGCGCCGAGGCGCGTGGCGTCACGCTTTCGGCGGCAGCAGCTTGAAGCGGGCGGTGCAGCGCGCGAGCGTCTGGCCGCGCGCCACCAGGTCGCTGACCACCGTGCCGTAATCGCCGTCCCGCGTTACCTCGATCTGGTGGCCCTCGATCCAGGCGCCCATCACGGCAGGCCGCAGGTATTTCAGTTTCAGATCGGTGGTGATCACCCGCATGCCGGGGAAGGCATGATGGATGAAGCCGGCCATATGCGTGTCGGCCAGAGTCGCCAGGAAGCCGCCATGGCCGGTGCCGTGGCGGTTGCCATGCTTGTGGCGCAGATGGATGCCCCAGACCGGCGGCTTGCCGGCTTCCTCGCGGATATAGAATTTGCCGAGGCGGGCGAAGAATTCCGAAACCGGCATGGCGCGTTTGAAGCCGGGCGGAATCGGATCGGGCAGCGGGTGGTAGCGAGGCATAAGCTTTTTTTGCCGCTGCCGGTGTGGTTGTAAAGCATCGGGCGGCGGCAAAAGAAAAAGGGCGGCGCCTCTGCAATGCGCCGCCCTTTCAAGTGGGGGAGGAATAAACTCGATCAAGACGATTGGCGGGGCGCTGGCTTCAGCGGACCGGGGGGGACGGGGCTGAAGTGGGGGGGAACGCTGCGCACCCGCCAATCGCTTGATGATGTGAATATAGGGGCTGCCTGTCTCTGGCGCCGTGATGGTGATCACGAATCGTAACAAGACAGGGTCTGGGCGAAGCGGCGGCTGTATTCGCGCTCTGTACGCCCGGAAACAGAGTCTGAAACGCCGGAAATCTAACGTTTATTTCCGGAACAGGCGCAGCAGCGGGGGCAGCAGCAGCAGGGCGGCGGCGATGCAGAGCAGGCTGGCCGAGAGCGGGCGGGTCAGAAAAACGCTCATGTCGCCGCCGGAAATGGTCATGGCGCGGCGGAATTCCTGCTCGGCGAAGGGGCCGAGGATCATGCCAATGATGGTCGGCGCGGCGGGGAAGTCGAAGCGCCGCATCAGGTAGCCGATGAAGCCGATAATATAGAGCAGGATCAGGTCCACCGCCGACTGGCTGATGCCATAGGTGCCGATGGTGGCGAAGACCAGGATGCCGCCATAGAGCCACGGCGTCGGGATGGTGAGGATCTTGGCCCACAGCCCGACCAGCGGCAGGTTCAGCACCAGCAGGATGACATTGCCGACATAGAGCGAGGCGATCAGGCCCCATACCAGTTCGGGCTGGCTTTGCAGCAGCAGCGGCCCCGGATTGATGCCGTAGCTGGTGAAGGCGGAAAGCATGATCGCGGCGGTGGCCGAGGTCGGCAAACCAAGCGCCAGCATCGGCACCAGCACGCCGGCGGCCGAGGCGTTGTTCGCCGCTTCCGGCCCGGCCACGCCCTCGATGGCGCCCTGGCCGAATTCCTCTGGATGCTTGGAGAGTTTCTTCTCGGTGTAATAGCTCAGGAAGGTCGGCACCTCGGCGCCACCGGCCGGCAAGGCGCCGAACGGAAAGCCGATGAAGGAACCGCGCAGCCACGGTTTCCACGACCGCTTCCAGTCTTCCTTGGTCATCCAGGCGCGACCTTTAAGCTGCAGCGCCTCTTCATCCTTCTGCAATGGCCGCGCCGCGAGATACAGCGTTTCGCCGACCGCGAACAGGCCGACCGCGACGACGATGACATTGATGCCATCGAGCAGTTCTAGAATACCGAAGGTGAAACGCGCCTGGCCGGTCTGCAGGTCGATGCCGATCAGGCCGAGCAGAATGCCAAGCGCCAGTGACGTGAGGCCGCGCAGCACGGAAGCGCCCAGCACCGCCGAAACCGCGATGAAGGCCACGATCATCAGCGAGAAATAATCCGCCGGTCCAAATTTCAGTGCGAATTCCACCAGTGGCGGGGCAAGAAATGTCAGGCCCAATGTGCCGATGGTGCCGGCGACGAAGCTGCCGATGGCGGCCGTTGCCAGGGCTGCCGCCGCGCGGCCGCGCTTGGCCATCTTGTGGCCTTCCAATGCCGTGATGATGGTGGCGCTTTCGCCCGGCGTGTTGAGCAGGATCGAGGTGGTCGAGCCGCCATACATGGCGCCGTAATAGATGCCGGCAAAGAGAATGAAGGCGGCAGTGGCCGGCACGTGAAACGTGATCGGCAGCAGCAGTGCGATGGTCAGCGCCGGGCCTAAGCCCGGCAGCACGCCGACGGCAGTGCCGAGCGTGACGCCGACCAGCGCCCAGAGCAGGTTCATCGGCTGCAAGGCAACGCCGAAGCCATGCATCAGAAGCTGGAGCGTATCCATCAGAGGAAATTCTCCCAAAGACTGCCGATGCCGATATTGATGCCGAGGGCGCGGGCGAAACCGAAATAGGCAATCGCCGCGAAAGCCGCGCCGATGGCACAATCCATCAGTGGGCGGCGGCTGCCGAAGGCACGCGCGGTACAGAAGAACAGCAGGGTGGAGGCGACGATGAAGCCGAGCCAGTCGATCAGCGCCGCATTCGCCACCAGGCCAAGCCCGAGCCAGAGCACGGCGCGCCATTGCAGTGGCACATTCTCCTCTTCCGGCGTTACCCAGTTGCCACGCCAGGCTTCCACCAGCAGCGCCAGCCCCAACAGCAGCAGCATGGTGCTGGCGGCAAAGGCCATCACGGTGGGGCCGACCTGGGCATAGGCCGGCGATACCGGGATGCGCCGCGTCTGATCAAATGACACGGCACTCAAAACCAGGACGCCGATGGCGACCAGGCTTTCCGCTCTCAGCAGCCGTTGCATGGCCCTGGGCATGGGCGCCGCCTCTGGCTTAGCCGAGGCCCAGTTCCTTGAGGATATCGCCGATGCGGGCGATCTCGCTGGCGATGTATTTGGCGTAGTCGTCACCGGCGAGGAAGATGTCGGTCCAGTCGCGCGCGGTAAGCTGTTCCTTCCAGGCCGCCGACTGATTCATCTTGCGCATCAGGTCGATCATCGCCGCGCGGTCGGCATCCTTCACGCCCGGCGGGGCGAACACGCCGCGCCAATTAAACAGTTCCACATCGATGCCCTGTTCCTTGATGGTCGGGATATCGATGCCGGCCTGGCGCTTATCGGCCGAGATGCCGAGCGCGCGCAGCTTGCCGGCCTTGATCTGCTCAGCGAATTCGCCATAGCCGGAAATGCCGCAGGTGACCTGCGCGCCGAGCAAAGCCGCCTGGGCCGGGCCGCCGCCAGCATAGGCGACATAAGCCACTTTTTTCGGATCGCCGCCGACCGCCTTGGCGATCATGCCGGCGAGGATATGGTCGGTGCCGCCGGCCGAGCCGCCGGCCCAGGAAACCTTGGCCGGATCGGCCTTGAACGCGGCGGCGAGATCGGCCATCGACTTGAGCGGCGAGGTCGCCGGCACCACCACCACTTCGAATTCGCCAGTAAGGCGGGCCACCGGCACGGTCTGCGTCATGCTCACCGGCGACTTGTTGGTGATCAGCGCACCGACCATCACCATCCCGGCAACCATCAGCGCGTTGCTCTGGCCTTTCCACTGATTGACGAATTGCGGCAGGCCGACCGCGCCGCCGGCGCCGCCGACATTGGTCACCTGCGCGCCCTTGATCAGGCCACCGGCCTTCAGCGCCTGCTCGATGCTGCGCGCGGTCTGGTCCCAGCCGCCGCCGGGATTGGCCGGCACGAACAGCTTGAGGTTATCGATCGCCTGGGCGCGGGCGGGCAGGGCGGGCAGCGTGCCGAGCGCGGAACCGGCGCCGAGCGCCATCGAGGTGGTGACGAACTGACGGCGCGAAATGGCGAACGGCATGATCCTGTTTCTCCCTGAAGCGCCCGTTTATCCAATATTTATGGGCTTCTGGCGCTGATGAGCGGAGCCTAATCCGCGCCCAGGCCGGATGCAAGCGAGGCGCTGGTTTCCAACGCCGGAAAGCTGAAGCGCACCGTGGTACCACTGCCCTGACGGCTTTCGAGAGCGAAGCGACCACCTTGCAGTTCGACCAGATTGCGGCTGATCGCCAGGCCAAGGCCGGTGCCGCCCTTGAAGCGCGCCTTGTGCGCATCGCCGCGCTGGAAGGGCTCGAAGGCATGGGCGATTTCCTGTTCGCTCATGCCGAAGCCGGTATCGGCCACCGTCACCGCTACCTGTGCGTCCTGCAGGTCGCAGCGCAGCGTGACATTGCCGCCGGGGCGATTGAACTTCACGGCATTGCTCAAGAGGTTCAGCAACACCTGGGTCAGTGCACGGCGGTCGGCATAGACCAGATGCTTGCTGGGCAGCAAGGTCAGGGTCACGCCTTCGCTCTGCGCCGTCGGTGCTACCATCGCCACCGCTTCCGTCATCAGCGCGTCGATCTCCAGCCGCTCCGGGGCGAAGATCATCTTGCCGGCATCGATCTTGGAGAGATCGAGAATGTCGTTCACCAGCTTGAGCAGATGCTGGCCGGAGCGATGGATATTGGTGATGTATTCCTGCTGGCGCGGCGTCATCGGCCCGAGATAGCCGGCTTCCAGCATTTCGGAAAAGCCCAGGATGGCGTTCAGCGGCGTGCGCAATTCGTGGCTCATATTGGCTAGGAACTGGCTTTTGGCCTTGTTGGCGCGCTCAGCCGCTTCGCGCTCCTGGATCAGGCGGCGCTCGGTCTCCTTCAGCGCCGTGATGTCGATGGCTGCCGTCACCACGCCCATCGGCTCGCCGGCGGAATCGCGCACCACCGATTTGCTCAGCCAGTAGATTTTCTGCTTGCCGCTATCGGCATCGCGCCAGTGCCATTCCTGGTCGATCACCACATCCTTGTTGAACAGCACGGCGCGGTCGCCACGCTCGATCGGCAGCGCCAGGTCGGGCGGCGCGATTTCCGACAGCTTCTTGCCGATGATTGGCGCATCGCCATAGCCCAGTACCTGGCGGCTGCGGCGATTGATGAGCTGGTACTGCAGATCGCGGTCCTTGTAATGCACCACTGCCTGCACTGTGTCGATCACCGCCTGCACCAGTGCCAGCGCATCATCCTTGGCCCGCGCGCTCTGAGTCATGGCGCGGTGGGCATCGTCAAATTCCAGCAGCACCAGGCCGATGCCGGTGGCCAGGTTGACCAACAGGGAGATGATGAACGGCCATTCCGCCACCACCGGCCCGCCATGCTGCTGCGCCATGGCGACGTAGAACAGCGTGTTGAGCGAGCGCAGGATCAGCAGCAGGCCGAGGCCGATATAGAGCACGCTGCGGCGATGGGTCAGCAGCAGCGCGCCGCCATAGAGCTGCACCAGCAGCAGCGCGATGCCGGGCGCGGCAAAATAGGCGGCGGGATAGATCGCCATAAGCCCCGTCACCGCCACGGTGATGCCGCCGGTGAGTGCCAGGGCGGCGGCGAGATTGGACGGCAGGTTGAGATGGTGACGGATGCCGAAGGCGAGCAGCACGGCGAAGCCCTGCTGCATCAGGACCACGAAGAAGGCGTAGAGCAGGTTGCCGCGCCAGTCGGCATAACCGAACAGCAGGAAGTTGATCGACAGTGCCACATGGGCCGCCGCCCAGTAGGCAAGATGCGGGCGCTTCTCTTGCAGCCGGAGCTGCACCAGAAGGCACAAAGCTGCAATCAGCAATGTCACTAACGCCGCGGCCAATGCGCCATACTGGCCCATGATGCCTTCCCCCGCAGACTTGTATGCTGATTATGGCGGCGGGCCGCGGCGGCGACAAGCGAGCTTTTGCCCAAGCCAGTGCACCATGGCGTGAAGCCAGGGTGTGAACGGTGCCCGCGAGCCTTGCCTCTCAAGGGTTGCGCGGGCAGAGTAACGCCATGATGCAGTGGCGCAATTTGCTCTCCGCGCAGCGGCTCGGCCATCGCGGCGCGGAGCCGGTGACTCCAGCGCGGAATCCGTTCCAGAAGGACTGGGACCGGGTGGTGTTCTGTTCCGCCTTCCGCCGGCTGCAGGACAAGACCCAGGTGCATTCGCTGCCCGAGAGCGACTATGTGCGTAACCGCCTGACACACTCTCTGGAGGTATCGTCGGTCGGCCGCTCGCTGGGCGCGCAGGTGGGCGAGGTGGTGGCGGAGCGTGAAGGGGCCGCGCTGAACGGCATCTCGGCGGCCGAGTTCGGCCATATCGTCGCTGCTGCCTGTCTTGGCCATGATATTGGCAATCCGCCCTTTGGCCATTTCGGCGAAGCCACGGTGCAGCACTGGTTCCGCGACGGCGAGGGCGCGCGCTATCTTGAGGGCCTGGACCCGGCCGAGGCCGCTGACCTCTGCAATTTCGAGGGCAATGCGCAGGGTTTCCGCGTGCTCACAAGGTTGCAGAACTGGCGCGATGCCGGCGGCCTGCGGCTGACCTGCGCCACGCTCGCCACCTTCATGAAATATCCCTTCGGCTCCAGCGCTGCCGATCCGGCGCGGCGTAAATTCGGCTACTTCCAGGCCGAGGCCGAGCAATTCCGCGAGATTGTCGGTACGGTTGGCCTGGCCGAACTGCGACCCGGCGTCTATGCCCGCCATCCGCTGACCCATCTGGTCGAGGCCGCCGACGACATCTGCTATTCGGTGGTGGATATCGAGGATGGCTACAAGCTTGGCCGTATCACCTTCGAGGAAGCGGAAGCGCGGCTGAAGGCTTTGCTGCCCATGCTGCCGCCACGTTACAGCGAAATCGCCGACCAGCCCTGGCGCATCGCCTATTTGCGCGCCAAGGCGATTGGCGCGCTGATCGACCAGGCGGTGATGGTTTTCCTGGAGCGCGAGCAGGATATCCTCGCCGGCCGTTTCCGTGGCGATCTGTTGCAGCATACCGCTGCCGCGCCGCATCTCGCCGAGATCGCCGCCTTCAGCCGCACCCGCATCTTCGAGACGCGCGAGCGGTTCCAGACCGAGGTGATGGGCGGCGAAATCCTGATCACGCTGCTTTCCGCCTTTGCCGCCGCGCATTTCGCGCTGGAACAGCAGGGCAGCGAGGCCGGCCTGGCGCCGCGCCACCGTGCCCTGCTGCGCCTGATGCCGCTGCGCCCCGATGCCGCTGCGCCGCGCTATCACTGGCTGCTCAGCGTCACCGACTTTGTCAGCGGCATGACGGACTCTTATGCCCTGAAGCAATTCCAGCGCCTGCGCGGCCTGCAATAACCGATAACGATAATGAGGAGAGACACCCGATGACCGCCCGCATCGACTACTACACCTTCATGATCTCGCCCTGGGCCTATCTCGGCTCGGCGCGGCTCGAGGCCATCGCCGCCAAGCACAAGGCGGAACTGCGCATCATCCCGATGGAAGCCGCCGGCGTGTTCCCGGTCAGCGGTGGCCTGCCGCTGGCGCAACGCGCCAAGCAGCGCCAGGCCTATCGCCTGGTGGAACTGGCGCGCTGGAGCGACTATCTCGGCATCCCGATGCATTTCCAGCCGAAGCATTTCCCCACCCCCGATGGTCTGGCGGCGCGGCTGGTGATCGCGGCCCGCGATGGCGGCCAGGATGCCATCAAGCTGGCTCATGCCATCATGCGCGGCGCCTGGGCCGAGGAACGCAACATCGCCGATGCCGAAACCCTGAAGCAGATCGCCGATGGGGTCGGCCTGGATGGGGCGGCGCTGCTCAGCAAGGCGGACCAGCCGGCGGCGAAAGCGGCGCTGACGGCCGGCACCGAGCAGGCGATTGCCGCCCAGGTTTTCGGCGCCCCCTCCTATGTCTTCGATGGCGAAATCTTCTGGGGTCAGGATCGGTTGGATTTCCTCGACCGCGCCTTGGCCCGCAAAGGCGGAAATCTGCCCTGAACATATAAGTAACTGGTTGGTTTTCCAGAGCTTTATCCGTATGCCTCTGCGGGTTTCCTCACCGTGACTGTGCGAAAAATCCCATATACCTGGGGTTAAACCGAAGGCACAATCGCCCTGGGAAAATGAAACCAGGGAGGGCAGGGTGCAGGCAGCGGCAACTATCGCGGCGACCGCGACGACGATGGATGCGGTTCAGGCCCGCCCGGCGGCGGATGCCGCTCTCGTGCGCCCAGCGGCGGATGCCGCCCTGATGCGGGCGGGTTTGAGTCCGCTCGCGGCGCGGCTGCATATCCGGGAAATCCAGATCGTGCGCCTGATCGGCCATGGCCTTGGCAACCGCGAGATCGCTGAACGTCTGGCGCTCTCGGTGCAGACCGTGAAGTGGTACAACAAATCGCTGTTCCAGAAGCTGAACGTTGCCAACCGCGCCGAGGCCCTCTCCGTCGCCAAGGCTGGTGGGCTGCTCTAGTTATCTAGCGATTATTAGTTGGTTTGGATCAGCCCGGCCAAGGTCAGCCTGGCATGAACAGGCCGCGCTCGGCCTGCACCATCTCGGCGATGATGTCGCCGGCTGCTTTCACCCAGGCCACGTCATGCAGGTCGGCATGGGTGATCAGCCAGAAGGTCCGCGTCAGCGACACCTGCTCGGGCAGCACGCGCACCAGCTCCGGATTCCCCGCCGCCATGAAGCAGGGCAGCACGCAGATGCCGGCGCCCGCCGCCGTGGCATTCAACTGCGCGATCAGGTTCGATGACCGGATGCGCGCCTTGAGGCCGGCGGAGATCAGCGGCAGATAATCCAGTTCAGGGCTGAAGATGTATTCATCGGCATAGCCGATCAGGCGATGCTGGTGCAGATCGTTGGCGCTGGCTGGTGTGCCATGGGCAGCGAGATAGCTGGGGGCGGCGAAAAGCTCCAGGCGGTAATCGGTCAACTTGCGCGCATAGAGCCGGCCTTCCTTCGGACAGGCCAGGCCGATGGCAATATCGGCTTCGCGTTTCGACAGGCTGAAGATGCGCGGCATGGCGATCAATTCGACCTGCAGATCCGGGTGCCGCTCGACGATGCGGCCCAGACGCGGCCCCAGGAAACTGCCGCCAAAGCCATCGGGTGCCCCCACCCGCACCGAGCCGGCGATGGTGGCGGCGGCGCCGGAAAGCTCCTTGGCCGCGCGGATCGTGGTGCGTTCGATGCTCTCGGCGAAAGCCATCAATTGCTGGCCGGCCTTGGTCAGCCGGTAGCCCTGCGGCTGGCGCTCGAACAGCGGCGAGCCGAAAGCCGTTTCCAGCGCGGCAATGCGGCGGCTCACGGTGGTATGGTCCTGGCCTAAGCTGCGCGCTGCCGCCGTCAGCCGGCCGCTGCGGGCGACGGCGAGGAAATAGCGCAGATTGTCCCAGTCGAATTCGGTGCGCGTCATCGGTACTCCCGGGGCCTTTGCCCAGGGCGCCGACGATAGCGTCGCCGCTGCTGCTTGGCTACAACAAGGCCAGGACCGATTCGTGCGAGGGGTTTTCCCATGGGCGCCGACATCGCCGCGTGGCGGCAACGGCTGCAGCTACTGTTTCCCGGCGTGATGGCGGCGGGTGTCGTCGCCATCGCCGCCACTTTCCTCAGCCAGCATTACGGCGGCCCGGTGATGCTGTTCGCGCTGCTGCTCGGCATGGCGCTGTATTTTCTCAGCCAGGAAGGTCGCTGCGGCCCCGGCATCGACTTCGCCGCGCGCGGCTTGCTGCGCTTCGCCATCGCCCTGCTCGGCACCCAGATCACTTTTGGCGAAATCATCAGCTTAGGCCCACGCCCGATCATCACCGTGCTGATCGGCGTCGGCGCCACGATTCTCTGTGGCTGGGCGATGGCGCGCATGCTGGGGCTGGACAAGCGCATCGGCCTGCTCACCGGCGGCGCCACCGCGATCTGTGGTGCATCGGCCGCGCTGGCGATTTCCGCCGTGTTGCCGCGTGGCGCGAATGCCGAACGCGACACCGCCTTCACCGTCATCGGCGTCACCACGCTGTCCACCTTCGCCATGGTGCTCTATCCGATGATCGTGCAACTCATCGGTCTCGATCACGCTGCCGCCGGCGTGTTCATCGGTGCGACGATCCACGATGTCGCGCAGGTGGTTGGCGCCGGCTTCTCGATCTCGGAGGAAACCGGCACGATTGCCACTTTCACCAAGCTGCTGCGCGTCGCGCTGTTGCTGCCGGTGGTGTTCGCCTTCACGCTGGTCTTCCGCAACAGCGATGGCAGCAAACAAGCCGGGGCCCAGCCGCCTTTGCCCTGGTTCCTGATCGCCTTCGCGTTGCTGGTGCTGATTACTTCCACTGGCATCGTCCCGGCGCCGGTGATTGAAGCGGCGAAGCATACCTCGCGCTGGTGCCTGGTGATCGCCATTGCAGCGCTGGGCATGAAAACCACGCTGAAATCAGTGGCGTCTGTCGGCCCGCGCGCCATCGCGCTGCTGGTTGGCGAAACCGTGTTCCTGCTGCTTCTGGTGCTGGCGCTGATCTGGGTGGAATACAGGTAACCACCTACTGGCTCGTCATACGCGCCGAAGCCCTTCGGGCCTGTGCGCCCACGAACGCCGTATGGCGTTCGCCCGCTTACAGTGACCCGCGTATCTCGTCGAAAGATGCCCGGCTCAAGGCCGGGCATGACGATGGATCGGGTGTTTACCCGAACTTGGCGCGTGCCAGCTTGGCGCCTTCGCCGAGTGCCTTGAGCTTCGCGGCGGCGACGTTGCGGTCGAGCGGGGCTAGGCCGCAATTGGTTGCCGGCAGCAGTTTGTCCTTGGGCACGAATTTCAGCGCCGTCTCGATGGTGGCGAGGATCTGTTCCGGCGTCTCCACCGTGTCGGTCGCCACGTCGATCACGCCGACCATCACCTGCTTGCCATCGAGCAATGCCATCAAATCCGGCGGCACCTTTGAATTGGCGCATTCCAGCGACACCTGGTCGAGCTTGCTCTTGGCCAATGCGGGGAAGAAATCCTCATACTGGCGCCATTCGCTGCCCAGCATGCGCTTCCACTCGATATTGGCCTGGATGCCATAGCCATAGCAGATATGCACCGCCGTGGTGCAGGTGAGGCCATCCATGGCGCGGTGCAGGGCGTCGATACCCCAATCGGCGGCCTGGCGGGTATAGGCATTGAAGGCCGGTTCATCGAACTGGATGATATCCACACCCTCGGCCTGCAACGCCTTGGCCTCGGCATTGAGCAGGTCGGCGAAGGCCATCGCGGTTTTCACGCGGTCGCCGTAGAACTCGTCCTTCACCGTGTCCATGATGGTCATCGGGCCGGGCAGGGTGAACTTGACCTTGCGCGTGGTGTGCTGGCGCAGGAACTTGGCTTCCCACGGGTGGGCGCGGCCCTTCATCTGCAGCTTGCCGACAACGCGCGGCACCATCGCCTTGTAGCGGTTGTCGCGGATGCCGATTTCCACCTTGTGCTGGCGGTCGATGCCATCGACGTTCTCAACAAAGCCATGCACGAAATGCTGCCGGCTCATTTCGCCGTCGCCAACAATATCGAGGCCGGCGTCTTCCTGTTCCTTCAGCCACATCAGCGTGGCGTCGCGCTTGGCGGTTTCGAGATCCGCACCCTCGGCCCGCCATTGCGGCCACAGCTTATGCGTTTCCGAAAGCCAGCCGGGCTTCGGCAGGCTGCCGGCGATGGTGGTCTGGAACAGCATGGCGTTTCTCCCCCGTAACGAATCTGAGGCGCCAGTTTACTCCGCAGCTTGGGCTGCCGCCAGCATGCGCGGCGTCGGGCGGTCGTTCATGAACAACTGCATCAGGCCGGCGCCGGCACCGATGCCGGCGGCAAGCTGCCAGGCAAGCTGGTAGGAGCCGAGCATGTCGTAGATCACGCCGCCGCCCCAGGCGCCGAGGAAGCTGCCGACCTGGTGGCTGAAGAAAGCGATGCCGGTCAGCGTGGCGAGGAAGCGGATGCCGAAAATCTGCGCCACCAGGCCGTTGACCAGCGGGATGACGCCGAGCCACAGCGTGCCCATCACGGCGGCGAACAGCAAGGTGGTTGCCTGGCTCGCCGGGATGATGAAATAGGCCGCCAGCGCGAAGGAGCGCAGCAGATAGATCAGGCCGAGCAGGGTGCGCTTCGGGTAGCGGTCGCCAAGCCAGCCGAACAGCCAGGAGCCAAACACGTTGAAGGCGCCGATCACCGCCAGCGCCTGGCCGCTCACCATCGGATCGACGCCGCAATCGGCGAGATAGGTGGGCAGATGCGTGGTGATGAACACCAATTGCAGGCCGCAGACGAAGAAGGCGGCGGCCATCACGATATAGCCGCCATGGCGGCTGGCCTCGCCGAGGGTCTGGCTCAGGGTTTCGCTGGGGCCGGTGCTTGCCGCCAGCGGCACGGCATCGGCGCGGCTGCCGATGAAGGCGGCGGGCAGCATCACGGCGGCGAGGCCGACGAAGACGAAGGTGGCAATCTGCCAGCCATGGTCGACGATCACATTCTGCGCCAGTGGGGCGCAGAAGAAAGTGCCGATCGAGCCGGCGGCGGAAACCAGGCCGAAAGCCAGGCTGCGGCGCTCGGGCCGCACTACGCGGGCGGCGACCTTGGCGGCGATGCCCGAACTGGTGCAGGACAGCGCCAGGCCGATCATCACGCCAGCGCCGAGCATGATCTGCAGCGGTCCGGTGGCAAAGGCGGTGAGCAGGAAGCCTGCGGCATAAATCAGCACGCCGATGATGGCGGTCCAGCGCGTGCCGTAGCGGTCGACCAGGGCACCGGCAAAAGGCTGAGTCACACCCCAGACGATATTCTGCAACGCGAGTGCGAAGGCATAGTCGCTGGCCGAGACGCCAAGGTCCTGGCCGATCGGGCGCATGAACAGGCCCTGGCTCTGGCGCATGCCCATGGCCAGCGACAGCATCACGGCGGCGCCGGCCAGGATCCAGATGCTCTGGGCGCGGGTGAGACTCGGGTGATGGAACGGCAGGCCCGACGCTGTCTTTAGGGCAGACTGGGGTGACTGGGCGGCAGACTGGCTCATTATCGGCTCTTTGTCTGGTGATGGGGTCTGGTTAGGGGCGGATTGCCGATTTCCTCCGGCAGGCGGGAGGATGGTACTGACCCGGACGAAAGTCCAGTGGTCGATTGTACTCTGACAATTCTGTGCCCAGGAGGCTGGGGCCACCACCCTTGCCAAGCCGCGCCGGCGGTGGTGAGGTAAGGAAAATCCTTCCCGCCCAGGACGACCCATATGACCACCGACATCCTGAACAGCCTCAAGGGCATCGAAGCGGAATTGATCCGCATCCGCCGCGACATCCACAAGCATCCCGAAACCGCTTTCGAGGAAGTGCGCACCGCCGACCTGGTCGCCGCCAAGCTGACCGAATGGGGTATCCCGGTGCATCGCGGCCTGGCCAAGACCGGCGTGGTCGGCACGCTGCATGGCAGCGGCAATGAAGGCGGCCGCAGCATCGGGCTCCGCGCCGACATGGATGCGCTGAACCTGCTCGAGCGCAACACCTTCGATTATGCCTCGGTGCACAAGGGCAAGATGCATGCCTGCGGCCATGATGGCCACACCGCCATGCTGCTCGGCGCTGCGCGCTATCTATCCGAACACCGCAATTTCAGCGGCACGCTGCATTTCATCTTCCAGCCGGCGGAAGAAGGCGAGGGCGGCGCCCGCGTCATGATCGAGGAAGGCCTGTTCGATCAGTTCCCCTGCGATGCGGTCTATGGCATGCACAACATGCCGGGCCTGCCGCTGGGTCAGTTCGCCATCCGGCCCGGTTCCATGATGGCGGCATCCGATACATGGACTGTCGTGTTCCGTGGCACCGGCGGCCATGGCGCCATGCCGCATATGGGCACCGATCCGACCCAGCCGACGGCGGCTTTCGTCACCGCGACGCAGAATATCATCGGCCGCAATGTGTCGCCGCAGCATGCCGCCGTGCTCAGCGTCGGCCATATCGCTGCCGGTTCCTATGGTTCGCCGAACGTGATTCCGGCGGAAGTGACCGTGCGCGGCACCGCGCGTAGTTACACGCCGGCTGATCGCGACCTGCTGGAGCGCCGCCTTGGCGAAGCTGCCCGGGGTATCGCCGCCGCCCATGGCTGCACGGTCGAGTATCATTACCTGCGGCGCTATCCGCCGCTGGTGAATGCCTCGGCGCAGACCGAGATCGCGCTGCGCGCGGCGGCGGCCACCGTGGGCGCCGACAAGGTGGATGGCGATGTCGAGCGTCTGACCGGTGCTGAAGACTTCGCCTTCATGCTGGAGAAGAAGCCCGGCGCCTATATTCTGCTCGGCAATGGCGGCAGCGTGGAAGATGGCTCCTGCCATTACGTGCATACGCCGCATTACGATTTCAACGACCAGGCATTGGCCACCGGCGTCGCCTACTGGGTCAACCTGGTGGCGGAAGAGCTGGGCACGCGCTGAGGCGGTTGCCTCTCTGAATTCGTCAGACTCTGGCTAGAGTCTTTCGAGCCTGTGCGCCTGCAACACCATCGTCATGCCCGGGCTTGACCCGGGCATCTTTCTCCAATTGGCTTGAGATGCCCGGATCAAGTCCGGGCATGACGCATTGGTCGGGATGCCCTGCCTACGCAGGGCATGACGTTTGTGTTGTAAGTTAGCCCCGCTGATACCGAATCCCCAGTGCCTTGATGCGCGAAGCCAGCGTGGTCGGCTTCACATCCAGCCGCACCGCTGCGCCATCGGGGCCGAAAATGCGGCCATTGCAGGCCTCGAGTGCGGCCAGGATATTCTGCCGGTCGCGCTCGCGGCGGTCGGTTTCGGTGAGCAATGCGTTGCTTTTCTGCGGTGCGGCTGCCGGCATTGCTGGCGCGGCGGTATCGGGCAGGTCCAGCCGCAGGCGGCCCTGGCGGGCGAGAATCGCGGCGCGCTCGATCACGTTTTCCAGCTCGCGCACATTGCCCGGCCAGCCATAGCGTTCCAAGCGGCGGATATCGCCTTCGGTCAAACGCAGGTCGCTGGTCTTGAGCTTGCGCGCATTGCCGCGCAGGAAATGCGAGGCCAGCAGCGCGATATCCTCGCGTCGCTCGCGCAAGGGCACGGATTCAATCGGCACGACATTCAAGCGGAAATACAGATCCTCGCGGAAGCGGCCCTGGCGCACTTCCTGGCGCAGGTCGCGGTTGGTGGCGGCGATCACGCGCACATCCACCGCCCGGGTGCGTTCCTCACCCACGCGCTCGAACTGGCCTTCCTGCAGCACGCGCAGCAGCTTGCCTTGCAGCTCCAGCGGAATCTCACCCACTTCATCGAGGAACAGCGTGCCGCCATCGGCGAGCTCAAACCGCCCGACGCGATCGCGCAGCGCACCGGTGAAGGCGCCCTTCACATGGCCGAAGAATTCGCTTTCGAACAGCTCGCGCGGAATCGCCGCGCAATTGACGCGGATCAGCGGCCGGTCGGAGCGTTTGCTCACCTCATGGATGGCGCGCGCGATCAGTTCCTTGCCGGTGCCACTCTCGCCGGTCACCAGCACGGTAGCATCGGTCGGCGCCACCAGGTCGATCTGCCGCAGCAGGTTCTGCACCGCCGCCGATTGCCCGATGATGCCGCGATGATTGCCCTCAAGGCGGATTTCCTCCTGCAGATAGGCGTTTTCCAGTTCCAGCTTGCGGCGCAGGCTGTCCACTTCCTCGAGGGCGGCGCGCAGCTTCTCTTCCGCCTCGCGGCGATGGCTGATATCGCGGAACACGATCACCGCGCCCACCACCACGCCACGGTCGCGGATCGGCGTGGAGGTATATTCCACCCAGACCGGCTGACCGGAGCGGTGCCAGAACACTTCGTTATCCACCTGATGCACCGCGCCATCGCGGAAGGCGGCATAGATCGGGCAATCCTGGTGCGGGTAATGGCTGCCGTCATGGCGGGTGTGATGCACGATGGTGTGCATGTCCTTGCCCACCAGTTCCTCGGCGGCCCAGCCCAGCATGCGTTCGGCGGCCGGATTGACGAAGGTGGTCTTGCCTTCGGCGTTCACGCCGTAGATGCCTTCGCCGGCGGCGCGCAGGATCAACTGGTTCTCGCGTTCGACATCGCGGAAGAAACGCTCCACCCGCTGCCATTCGGCGAGGCCGCCGCGCACATAGCCTTCGGCGGCTTCATCCACCTGGCGGCGGCGACGTGCTTCCAGGTCGCTGACGGTGATCAGCAGCCGAGGCCTCTCGCCAGGAATGGCGGCGCCGGCATATTCCACTTTCAGCGCCGCGCCGGTGGCATGGCGCGGCTGCAGTTCGGCGCTCCAATACTGGCCCTGGCTCAGCACGGCCTCGCTGAACACCACCAGGGCCGGTACCTGGTCCGGGTGCAGGGCGCTCATGGCGCTGCCGCGCAAAGCGGCACGGTCATAGCCAAGCAGGCGGCAGGCGGCGGCATTGGCATCCAGCACCCGGTCGGCATAGGGGTCCACCACCAGCATGGCGTCCGGGCTGCACTCGAAAACCGGGCCTAACGCTTCCGCTGTTTCGCTCAGCACGGGCTACACCCTCTCATATATAACGATATTCCGTAATTAGGATTACGTATTTTCGTATTATACGAATTTTCGTAGCGCAGGCGAGAGAAATCGGCGGTTATCCGAATCCCGGATTACCGGGAATCCATAGCCACGGCATAAACGTGGCACGATGCTTGCTCCTCTCTGGTGGAAAGAATGCATTTGTTTCGGGCGGGGGATTTTCTGCTCGAAAAATAGGCACCATCAGAGACGGAGACCGCCGCATGTCGCTGTTCCAGGATCCCTTCGACGCCAATACCCGCCTCGATGCCTGCCCCTGTGGCAAGCATAACACCCTGGCGGCGCATAACGCCGATGTCGCGGAATGGCAGCGCCAGACCCAGCTTCGCCTCGCCACCGCCGCCGATGAGGAAAAGCGCCTGACCAGCGCCGTCGATCAGGCGGTGATCCGCGCCCTGATTCCGAACGATGTTACCCGCCGCCGCGTGCTGCATGCGGTCGGCGCCGGCACGCTGCTCTCGGCGGTCGAGCAGTTCTTCCCGCTTGCCACCGCGCGCGAAGTTTTCGCCCAGGACAAGGCGCCGCTGGAAAAGAAGGACCTCAAGGTCGGCTTCATCGCCATCACCTGCGCCACGCCGATCATCATGGCGCATCCGATGGGCTTCTATTCCAAGCATGGCCTGAATGTGGAAGTGGTGAAGACCGCCGGCTGGGCGGTGATCCGCGACAAGACCATCAACAAGGAATACGACGCCGCGCATATGCTGTCGCCGATGCCGCTGGCGATCACCACCGGCACCGGCTCTGCGCCGATCCCCTACACCATGCCGGCGGTGGAGAATATCAACGGCCAGGCCATCACGCTGGCGATGAAGCACAAGGACAAGCGCGATCCGAAGCAGTGGAAGGGCATGAAGTTCGCCGTGCCGTTCGACTATTCGATGCACAATTACCTGCTGCGCTACTATCTAGCCGAACATGGCATCGACCCGGATACCGATGTGCAGATCCGCGCCGTGCCGCCGCCGGAAATGGTCGCCAACCTGCGTGCCGACAATATCGACGGCTTCCTGGCGCCGGATCCGGTGAATCAGCGCGCGGTCTATGACGGCGTCGGCTTCATCCATCTGCTGACCAAGGAAATCTGGGACGGCCATCCCTGCTGCGCCTTCGCCGCCAGCCAGGAATTCGTCACCACGGCGCCGAATACCTACCGCGCCCTGCTGCGCGCCATCATCGAAGCCACGGCTTATGCAACCAAGGCTGAGAACCGCAAGCAGATCGCCGAAGCCATCGCGCCGGCGGCCTATCTCAACCAGCCGGTGACGGTGGTGGAGCAGGTGTTGACCGGCACCTTCGCCGATGGCCTCGGCAATGTGAAGCGCGTGCCCGACCGCATCGATTTCGCACCCTTCCCGTGGCAGAGCTTCGGCATCTGGATTCTCACCCAGATGAAGCGCTGGGGCCAGCTCAAGGGCGATGTCGATTATCAGAAGGTGGCCGAGCAGGTGTTCCTCGCCACCGACACCCAGAAGCTGATGCAGGATGTCGGCCTCACGCCGCCGTCCAGCCCGTACAAGACTTTCTCGGTGATGGGCAAGCCGTTCGATCCGAGCAAGCCGACCGAATACATCAACTCGTTCAAGATCAAGCGGGTCTGATTGCGATGAAACTGTCCTTTCGCCTGCGTGCTGCCGCTGTATCGCTTGCCTTGCTCATTGCGCTGCTCGCCGCCTGGCAGATCGGCACCATGGGCACCGGCACCACGCAGGCGATGGACCCGGAATACGCCAAGCTGATGGGCCTCACCGCCACCCAGGGCAAGTCGGCGATGCCGGGGCCCTGGGATGTGGCGAAAATCCTCGGCAAGCATCTCGCCGATCCGTTCTATGTCAAAGGCCCGAACGATCAGGGCATCGGCATTCAGCTCATCTACTCCATCGGCCGCGTCGCGCTCGGCTTCGGCCTGGCGGTGATCGTCGCGGTGCCGCTGGGTTTCCTGATCGGCCTGTCGCCGCTATTCCGCCAGGCGCTCGATCCGTTCATTCAGGTGATGCGGCCGGTGTCTCCGTTGGCGTGGATGCCGCTGGCGCTCTACACCATCAAGGATAGCGGCATTTCCTCGATCTTCGTCATCTTCATCTGCTCGGTCTGGCCGATGCTGACCAATACCGCCTTCGCCGTGGCGAATGTGCGCAAGGAATGGCTGAACGTGGCGCTGACGCTCGAAGTCGGCACCTTCCGCCGCATTTTCCGCGTCATCCTCCCGGCAGCCGCGCCCACCATTCTCACCGGCATGCGCATCTCGATCTCGATTGCCTGGCTGGTGATCGTCGCCGCCGAGATGCTCGTGGGCGGCACCGGCATCGGCTACTTCGTCTGGAACGAGTGGAACAACCTCTCGATCGCCAACGTCATCAACGCCATCCTGTTCATCGGCGTGGTCGGCATGCTGCTCGACCAGTTGCTCGGCCTCGCCGTGCGCGCCGTGACCTATCCTGAGTAAAGCACCATGACCCAGCCTTTCATCCAGGTGCAGGAACTCGCGCGCCGCTTCGCCGCGCCCGATGGCGGCACCACTACCGTTTTCGAAAATGCCTGGTTCAATATCGACCAGGGCGAATTCGTCTGCATCATCGGCCATTCCGGCTGTGGCAAGACCACGGTGCTGAATATCCTGGCCGGGCTGGACAAGCCATCCGCTGGCGCCATCCTGCTGGAAGACAAGGAAGTGGATGGCCCGAGCCTCGACCGCGCCGTGGTGTTCCAGAGCCATGCGCTGATGCCGTGGATGACGGTGGAGCAGAATGTTGCCTTCGCCGTCGCCTCGCGCTGGCCGAAATGGGACAAGGAAAAAGTCCGCGAACAGGCGCGCAAGTTCATTGCCATGGTTGGCTTGGCCGGCGCGGAAGCGAAAAAGCCATCGCAGCTTTCCGGTGGCATGAAGCAGCGCGTCGGCATCGCCCGGGCGCTCTCCATCGAGCCGAAGATGCTGCTGATGGATGAGCCGTTCTCGGCTTTGGATGCATTGACCCGCGGAACCTTACAGGATGAAGTGCTGCGCATCCGCGCCGCGACAGGACTTACCGTGTTCATGATCACTCATGACGTGGACGAAGCCATCCTGCTCGCCGACCGCATCGTGCTGATGACCAACGGGCCGAATGCACGCATTGCCGAGATCCTGATCAACACGCTGCCCAAGGACCGCCAGCGCGAAACGCTGCACCAGCAGCCGGAATATTATCCGATCCGCAATCATCTGCTGGATTTCCTGGTGCGGCGTTCAAAGAACTTTGTGCCGCCGGCCGATTACGATCCGCGCAAGCCGCCGCAGGTGCGCGCCTCTGCCAAGCTTCCTATCGGGGGTGGCGACACCCTCACCGATGCCGCCGATTGATTTAAGTAAGACCAAGGAGAAAAAAAGTGCAGCGCAGCGACGTTACCGAGAAGATCCTGGATACCAAGCGCCTGAAGGGTTGGACCTGGAAGGACATTACCAAGAAGATCGATCCCAAGGAATCGACCATCTACCTGAACTGCGGCCTGCTCGGCAAGATGAAGCTGAAGCCGGAGCAGGCCAAGAAGGCCGCCAAGATGTTCGGTCTCAGCAAGCTGGAAGAGGCCTTGCTGGTGGAGATTCCCTATCGCGGCTCGCTGCCGCCGGGCCCGCCGACCGATCCGACGATCTATCGCTTCTATGAGCTGGTGCAGGTCTATGGCACCACGTGGAAGGAACTGATCCATGAAGAATTCGGCGATGGCATCATGTCGGCCATCGATTTCAACATGACGATGGAACGCCTGCCCGATCCAAAGGGTGACCGCGTGAAGATCGTCATGACCGGCAAGTTCCTCGATTACAAGCGGTACTAAAAAAATCGGCGTCCCCCAGACGGAGTGATTGTTGCCGGGTTCTGTAGACGTATTGGATTACATAGCCTATGCCGCCAAGCGCCTGGCCCTGCGCCAGCGCCTGGCGGCGGAAGCACCGGAAGCGGCGGCCGCCATCGCCTATGCGATAGCGGTGGGGAATGTGCTGCATTGCCTGCAAGGCGAGCGTGGCTCCAGCGCGGTGTTCATCGGCAGCAAGGGACAGCAATTCCGCACCGAGCTTGGCGCCGCGCGGGCAGCGCTGGATCAGCGTATCGAAGCCAAGCGCCAGGCACTGGATGGTTGTCGCGGTTTCACCCTGCTGCGCGATCTTGTCGCGGCGGCGGATGCGGCGTTGAAAAGCCTGGACCAGGCGCGGGCCGCGCGTGCGGCCATCGACCGGCTGGAATTCACCCCGCCGCAATCCTTCCAGAATTGGACCCAGGCGGTACGGATCGAATTCGCAACATTGCAGCAGATCGGCCTGGCGCTGGATCATCCAGAGCTGATCCGCATGCTGGATGCCTATACTGCGCTGCTGGAAGGCCTGGAGAAATCGGCGCAGGAGCGCGCCACCGGCTCCGCTGCTATCGCCGCCGGCCGTTTTGCCTTGCCGGTGTATCAGCGCTTCATGGCGCTGGCCTATATGCAGGAAACCGATTTCGCGCTGTTCGCCGAGCGCGCCACGCCAGAACAGGCGGCGCTGCTGGAAGAAGCGCGCCGCGATGCGGCCTGGATCGATCTGTTGGATTTGCGCGCCAAGGTCTATGAAGGCTTTGCGCTTGGCCATGTCGGCGGCGTCGCGGCGCCGCATTGGTTCGAACAGGCGACCCGGCGTATTGCCGTGATCAACCGGGTGCGCGACCGCGTCGCGGCGGATTTGCAGGCCGAGGCACAGGTTGTGCTGGCGCCGGATGAAAAGCGCCTGGTGCCACTGTTTGCGCGCGCCATGCGTATCGGTCTGGCCCTGGCCGGCGGCGGCGGCGCGTTGGCTGATTTGCGTGGTCGTTACGAGACCTGGCGGGCAGGTGCCGCCGCGCGGCTGCGCCAGGCACGCGAGGGGCAGGCCAAGGCCGATCAAGCCGCCCAGGCCCGCGCCGAAGCCCAGGCCAGCGAGAAGGTGGCGGCGGGCGAGGTGGCCGATTTTGTCCATCGCGTCGTCACCGGCGATCTCTCCAGCCGCGTCGCGCCCGATGGCAAGGAAGGCTTCTTCCTGCATTTGAGCGAGGAACTGAACCACCTCACCGCCATGCTGCAGGGCATGGCCGAAGAATTGGCGCGCGTCACCGAGGCGTTGGGCCATGGCGACCTGACCCAGAGCATGCAGGGCGAGTATGGTGGCATCTTCGCCGAGCTGAAGCTGGGTACCAACCGCATGGCCGGCCTGCTGCGTGATTTCTCGCAACGGCTTGGCGACAGCGCAGAGCAGGTGCAGCGTGCGTCTGAGGAAATCTCCAGCGGCAGCCTCGATCTTGCCTCGCGCAGCGAAAACCAGGCGGCGACGCTGGAAGAGACGGCTGCGACCATGCAGCAGATGGCATCCACGGTGAAGCAGAATGCCGCCAATGCCGAACAGGCCGATAGGCTGGCTGCCAATGCCCGCGCCCAGGCGCAGGCCGGCGGTGAATTGGCTGCGGCGCTGATTCAGGCCATGCGCAAGGTGGAGGATTCCGCCGGGCAGATCGGCGAGATTGTCGGGCTGATGAATGAGATCGCCTTCCAGACCAACCTGCTGGCGCTCAACGCCGCCGTGGAAGCAGCGCGGGCCGGCGAGGCGGGCAAGGGCTTCGCCGTTGTCGCGCAGGAAGTCCGCGCCCTGGCGCAGCGTTCGGCCAATGCCTCGAAGCAGATCCGCGGCTTGATCGAAACCTCGGGCCAGCAGGTGCGCGAAGGCGCCGGCATGGCGCAGCGCGCCGGCCAGGCGCTCACCGATGTCGGCAGCGCGATCCAGGGCTTGAGCAGCCTGGTGGCGGAAATCGCCGCCGCCAGTCGCGAGCAGGCAGTCGGCCTGGAGCAGGTGAGCAAGGCCACCGCCGACATGGATGCCACCACCCAGCGCAATGCTGCCCTGGTGGAGGAAACCAACGCTGCTGCCCAGGCCCTGGCGCAGCAGGCCGGCGATCTTTCCGCCCTGGTGCGTTTCTTCAAGATTTGAGCCGATTGGTAGCCTGTGATCCAGGCGCCCGGTGGCAGCGTATCTATTGCACTACTGCGTCCTCTCCCCCTCAACGCAGTTAGCTAATGTCCCGTTTCCGGAAGGAAAATCGGGACCAGCGGGCGGCAGTGCCCATTTCCCCCCCCCCCCCCCGGATACTGCTGCCCGCTCTTTCTTTCGTCGCGATACACCCTACCATCGCTGGCATGACAGCCGATAACGCGACACCTGATCCGCTTGACCTTGCCTACAGCGACGCCGTGAAGCAGGCGCAGCTTGAACGCGGCAGCCGCAATGCCATGGCGCGCGGCCGGCTTGGCACAAGCTGGTTCGATACCGCGAATGACGATCTGGCCCGTTTCCTGGCCGAGCGTGACCATTTCTTCCTCGGTACCGCCAGCGCCGATGGCCAGCCCTATATCCAGCATCGCGGCGGCCCGCCGGGGTTTTTGAGAGTGCTGGATGCCAAAACTCTTGGCTTCGCCGATTTCAGCGGCAACAAGCAGTATATAAGCGTCGGGAATTTAAGTGAGAATCCTCGCGCTTTCCTGTTTGTGATCGACTATGCGCTGCAGCGCCGGATCAAGCTGTGGGGCCGTGCCGAGGTGGTGGAAGGTGATGCCGTGCTGCTGCAGAAGCTGATGCCGCCGGGCTATCAGGCGCGGCCTGAGCGCGCCATTCTATTCCACCTCGATTTGTGGGCCATCAATTGCCCGCAGCATATCCGGCAGCGTGTAACAGCGGATGAGATCGCTCCGGTGCTGGCACGTTATGAAGCGCGGATCGAGGAACTCGAAGCGGAAGTGAAAAAGCTGCGCCAGGCCTGAAATACCAGGCTTTTTGTGCAGCATATCCAGGCGTGTTTTGTCACATTTACCTGTCGCACGCCAAGGCTGTATTTCGAAACAGAACTCATCTTCTTGCGAGTCGCTATTAACGCATTGATAGCGCGGCAAGCTGACGCTAAAACTTTCCCTCAATCATGCTCCAACTGGATGGTTACTTCCGCCTGACGCGCGATATCGGCGCCGAGTCGGTGCCCTTCTCAGGCTCCTACGAACCCGGCCTTGTCGCGCTTTCCGTCTTCATTGCCGTGCTCGCCGCTTTCGTTGCGCTGTCTCTGTCCAGCCGCGTCGCGGCGGCGCGCAATGCCGGCGCGCGCCTGGCCTGGATTGCCGGCGGCGGCGTCAGCATGGGTGGCGGTATCTGGGCGATGCATTTCATCGGCATGCTCGCCTTCGACATACCCTGCGCCGTCACCTACGACACCACGATCACCATTCTGTCGATGATCCCCGGCGTGCTGGCCAGCAGCGTGGCGCTGGTGGTGATTGCCGATCCGCGCGGCTTCAGTTGGGCCCGGCTGCTGCTCGGCTCGGTGCTGATGGGGGCTGGCATCGGCGCCATGCATTACGCCGGCATGGCGGCGATGCGCATGGATGCGCTGCTGCGCTACGACATCATCATGGTGCTGGTCTCGGTCGGCGTGGCGGTGTTGCTCGCTTTCGTCGCGCTCGGCATCCGTTTCCTGCTGCAGCTCAATGTCCGGCTGGCGGATTACTCGATGCCGCTGGCCGCCGTGATCATGGGCTGCGCCGTGCCAGGCATGCATTACACCGCGATGGCGGCGGCGCGCTTCTATCCGATTGCCACGCCGTCGCAGGTGGTGGCAGCGATGGACCCGACCATGGTGGCGGTGCTGATCGCGATTTTCACCCTGGGCATTGCCGCCCTGGCGCTGGCCGCCGGTTTCGCCGGCCGCCAGTTCGAGACCGCGACGCGGCTGGCGGCGGAAATGGAGCTGCGCGGCGGCTTGGAGCGTGAACTGCGTGCCGACCGTGCCCGCCTGCAGGCGATTTTCGACAGCGCCAATGACGGCATCATCACCGCCAATGCCCAGGGGCAACTGCAGCATTGGAGCCGTGGCGCCGAACGTATTTTTGGCTACAGCGCCGCCGAAGCCATGCCGCTGGATGTGGAAGACTTGGTGCCGGGCTTGCGCAGCAGTGATATCGGGCGCGACCTGGGGCGCCGCAGCCGTGGCGAGATCGAGCAACTCGGCATCTGGCAGCAGGAGCTGCTGGCCAAGCGCAAGGATGGCAGCCTGGTGCCGGTGGAATTGTCGGTCAGCGAGGCCAATATCGACGGCAACATGCTGCTCACCGGCATCGTGCGCGATATCACCGAGCGGCGCCGCACACAGCAGGAACTGGAAAAGGCGCGCGAGGGCGCCGAGGCCGCCAACCAGGCCAAGACCATGTTCCTGGCTAATATGAGCCATGAAATCCGCACGCCGCTGAATGCGGTGATCGGCATGGCGCATCTGATGCTCAAGACCGACCTCAGCGCGCGCCAGCGGGATTACGTGCGCAAGATTCAGCAATCCGGCCGCCACCTGCTCGGCGTCGTCAACGATGTGCTGGATTTCTCCAAGATCGAGGCCGACCAGTTGAGCCTCGAGCGGGTCGAATTCGATCTCGAAAGCGTGCTGGTCGGGGTGTCCGATGTGGTCGCCGAGCGCGCCAATGCCAAGGGCCTGGAACTGATCTTCGATCTGCCGCCGGATTTGCGCACCAACCTGATCGGTGATCCGCTGCGGCTCGGCCAGGTGCTGATCAACTACACCAACAATGCCGTAAAGTTCACCGAGAGCGGCGAAGTGGTGGTGCAGGTACGCCAGGAAGAAGAAACCGCCGATGGCCTGCGGCTGCGCTTCACCGTGCGTGATACCGGCATTGGCATCGCGCCGGCGGAAGTGTCGCGCCTGTTCCAGTCCTTCCAGCAGGCCGACACCTCGACCACGCGGCGCTTCGGCGGCACCGGGCTTGGCTTGGCGATTTCGCGCCGTCTGGCCGAAATGATGGGCGGCGAGGCCGGGGTCAGCAGCGTGCTCGGCAAGGGCAGCGATTTCTGGTTTACCGCCCGGTTTGGCAAGGGCCATACCGCGCCGAGCCGCCGCGCCATGGAGCCGGCTCTGGCCGGCCGCACCGCCCTGCTGGTGGACGACAATGCCAGCGCGCGCGCCACCATCGCCGACATGCTGGAAGCGATGCGCTTCCGCGTGATCCAGGCCACCAGCGGCAGTGAAGCCTTGCAGCTTGCCGCCAACGAAACCTACGACATCGCCTTCGTCGATTGGCGCATGCCCGATCTTGATGGCTTGCAGACCGTGGCGCTGCTGCGCCAGAAGGCGCGGCTCGGCGCGGCCCATGTGCTGGTGACGGCCTATGGCCGCGAGGATGTGCTGCGCCAGGCCGAAGCGGCGGGGCTGGATGACATCCTGGTCAAGCCAGTGAATGGCTCGATGCTGTTCGATTGCGCCGTGCGGCTGATCTCCGGCGCCGGGCCGCAATTGTTCGCCAGCGACATCGAAGGCAGCAACGAGCAATGGGCCGTGCTGCGCGGTCGCCGCGTGCTGCTGGTGGAAGATAATGAACTCAACCGCGATGTGGCGCGCGACCTGTTGCATGCCGCCGGCGTCGTGGTGGCGATTGCCCATGATGGCCGCCAGGCGCTGGACATGCTGGAGCATGAGCGTTTTGAACTGGTGCTGATGGACATGCAGATGCCGGTGATGGATGGCATCGCCGCCACCCGCGCCATCCGCGCGCAGCCGGAACTGGCCGGGCTGCCGGTGATCGCCATGACCGCCAATGCCATGGCGCAGGATCGCGCCATCTGCCTCGCTGCCGGCATGAACGACCATCTTGCCAAGCCGATCAATCCGGATCTGCTCTACGACATGCTGGCGCGCTGGCTCGGTGCGCCGCCGCCGCCAGCCGTCACCACGACGACCATCGTGGTGCCGCCGGCCTTCGCCGGCGTGGCGACATTGCTGGATGTGCCGGCCGGCCTGCGCCGGGTGCTCAACCAGCCCGAACGCTATCTTGCCATGCTCGGCAAATATGCCAGCAGCCAGGCGCAACTGATGCAGCGTCTGCAGGCGGCGCTGGCGGCGGAGGATTGCGAAACGGCGGAACGTGAGGCCCATACCGCGCGCGGCCTGGCCGGCAATATCGGCGCCGAGGCGGTGGTGGCGGCGGCGGCGCGGCTGGAGCAGGCGATCAAGCAGGGTTGCCCCGGCGCGGTGCTGCGCGATGAACTCGACGATCTGGATGCCGCACTCGGTCATGTGCTGGATGGTATCGGTGCGCTGCTGGCGCAACTGGTGCCGCAGCCCGAAGCCACGGCTGCAACCAGTGCGGCTGATGATGCCGCTGTGCAGCATCTGGAAGCCCTGCTGGCCGAGGATGATCCGGCGGCGCGGGATTATTACGACGAGATCAGCGCTGGCCTCGCGGTCCGCTTCGGCCAGACCGCCGGCACCGCTATCGGTGCTGCGCTTGGCGCCTATGACCTGCCGGCGGCGCGGCAGGTCCTGCAGGAAGCGATGCAGGCGGAGCAAAAGCCGACATGACCCTGCCGTTCGAACATGACGGCGCCACCCGCCCGACAATCCTGGCGGTGGACGATACGCCGGACAACCTTACCCTGCTGCATGGCCTGCTGAAGGACCGCTACCGCGTCAAGGTGGCGAATGGTGGCAGTGCGGCCTTGCGCATCGCCACCGCGCAGCCGGCGCCGGACCTGATCCTGCTCGATGTGATGATGCCGGAGATGGATGGCTACGAAGTCTGCCGCCGGCTTAAATCCGATCCGGCGACGCGCGACATCCCGGTGGTGTTCCTCACCGCCAAGTCGGATGTGGAGGACGAGCGCTATGGCCTCGATCTCGGCGCTGTCGATTACATCACCAAGCCGATCAGCCCGCCGATCGTACTGTCGCGCGTACGCAATCATCTGCGGCTCAAGGATGCGGCGGATTTCCTGAAAGACAAGACCGCCTACCTGGAAGCCGAGGTGGGGCGCCGCACCCGCAGCCTGCGGGCCATCCAGGATGCGGTGATCATGGCGCTGGCTTCGCTGGCCGAAACCCGCGACAACGAGACCGGCAATCATATCCGCCGCACGCAGAATTATGTCCGCCGCCTGGCCGAGGAATTGAAGCGGCATCCGGATTTCGCCGCCCAGCTCGATGATGAAACCATCCGCCTGTTCTACAAATCGGCACCGTTGCACGATATCGGCAAGGTCGGCATTCCCGATGCCATCCTGCTCAAGCCGGACAGGCTGACGGCGGATGAATTCGAGGTCATGAAGCGCCATGCGCAGCTTGGCTGCGATGCCATCGAGACGGCGTTGCAGGATCTCGAGGAGGGCGACCGCGCCTTCCTGCAGCATGCCTGCGATATCGCGGCGACGCATCATGAGAAATGGAATGGCAAGGGCTATCCGCGCGGCTTGGCCGGCGAGGCGATCCCGCTATCGGGCCGGCTGATGGCGCTGGCCGATGTCTATGACGCGCTGATCAGCAAGCGCATTTACAAGCCAGCTTTCAGCCACGAGGAAGCGGTGCGGCTGATCAGCGAAGGCAGCGGCAGCCATTTCGATCCGCGCATCGTAGCGGTGTTCATATCCATCGAACAGGATTTCCGCGCCATCGCGCAGCAATTCGCCGATTAAGGCTTAACGTACCACGCCGGAAATGATGTCGAGCACCAGGCCGTCGCTGCGCACCAGCGCCACGTCCTGGGCGATCACCACGCGCTCAAGGCCGGCCGGCAGCTTCGGCAGGTCGCGCCGCAGCGCGCTCGGCAGCGGCCGGCGCTCGAAATTCAGCGGCAGTACATCGCCCTTCGCGGGCAGCTTGGAAAGGCCGGGCGGCAATTCGCGCGCCATGTTCTTGCGGCTGGCCTTGGCGCGGATCTGGTCTTCGCGCAGGCGTTCGAAATAGCGCGGGATGATCCACTGGTCGGGCCCGGCGAAGCCGGTCACCGCCAGCGGGTTGGGATCATAGGCAGCGGGCCCGGTGCCGATATGGTCGGATGTCGCTTTTTCTTTTGCCGCTGCCGGCATGGCAACGAGCAGCAACAGGAACAGGGCGGCGCGGGCATTGGCGAGTGTGCTTGGCATCACGCTTGCACCTCTGCTTCGAGGGCCGCCTGCTTGGCCGCCTGCTCGCGCAGGATATCGGCCTTGGAGCGCTTCACGCTGGCGGATTTGAGCTGGCCGCAGGCCGCCATGATGTCGCGGCCGCGCGGCGTGCGCACCGGCGAGGAATAGCCGGCATTGAACACGATCTCGCTGAACTGATTGATCGTGTTGTTGCTGGAGCATTCATAGGGCGCGCCGGGCCAGGGGTTGAACGGGATCAGGTTCACCTTGGCCGGGATACCCTGCAGCAGGCGCACCAGTTCGCGCGCATCGGCCGGGGTGTCGTTGATCCCCTTCAGCATCACATATTCAAAGGTGATGCGGCGGGCATTGCTCAGGCCGGGATATTTGGCGCAAGCGGCGAGCAGTTCGGCAATCGGGTATTTCTTGTTCAGCGGCACCAGCACGTCGCGGATATCGTCGCGCACGGCATGCAGCGAGATGGCGAGATTGACATCCAGCTCAGCGCCGCAGCGCTCGATCATCGGCACCACGCCGGCGGTGGAGAGCGTGATGCGGCGCTTGGAAATCGAGATGCCCTCGTTGTCCATCACGATCTTCAGCGCCTTCGACACATTGTCGAAATTGTACAGCGGCTCGCCCATGCCCATCATCACGATGTTGGACAGCATGCGGCCATCCTTCGGCGAGGGCCATTCCTCCAGGCAGTCGCGCGCCAGCATCACCTGGCCGACGATTTCCGCCGGGCTCAGGTTGCGCACCAGCTTCATGGTGCCGGTATGGCAGAAGCGGCAGGTGAGCGTGCAGCCGACCTGGGAGGAAACGCAGAGCGCGCCGCGATCCTCTTCCGGGATATGGACGGCTTCGGCTTCCTCGCCATCGGCGAATTTCAGCAGCCATTTGCGGGTGCCGTCAGTACTTTTCAGATCCTTGCTGGCGCCGGGGCGGCCGACCTGGAAATGCTGGCTCAGGCGTTCGCGCAGATCCTTGGCCAGCGTGGTCATGACGCTGAAGTCGCGCGCGCCGCGATAATAGATCCAGTGCCAGAGCTGGTTGGCGCGCATCTTGGCGGCCTTCTCGGCCTCGCCGGCCTCGATCAGCCTGGCGGCGATCTCTGCCCGGGTCAGCCCAAGCAGTTCGATGGCGCCGGCATTGGCGGCAGCAGGCTGTTCCGGCTTTGCTGCGATATCGGGAACCAGGGCGGCGCTCATGAGGTCGCTCCGGGCAGGCCACAGGCCTTGTCGATGGCCTTAAGTGCCTCGCCGAAGCCGGCCAGGCTGTAGGTGTCGGTGGTGGCAGTGCCACGCGCCGAAGTGCCCTTCACGGTGAGCTGCTTGCCCTTCTTCAGGGCATCCACCAGCTTGGCATCGGTGGCGGCATCGGCGGCCCAGGCGGCCTCGCCATGGGTGAACATCTCGAAGCTGTCCTTGCCGATGCTGGCTTGCGCCGGGCTCTGCGGTTTCAGGCCATAGCCGAACACGATGCTGACTTCGTTGCGCACCTTGGTGGCGGTCTTGTGTGTCACCAGCAGGTAGATTTCGCCGCGCTTGACGCTTGCCGGCTCTTTCTTCTCCGGCAGGCCATGCAGGTAGCAGGTACGGCCATCCTTGCCGTCAAGCTGATAGGCCTGCCAGCCTTGGAAGCTGCCGATCCGCTTGGTCTCGGGCTTTTTCGCTTCCGGCTTGGCGGCCTCTGGCTTGGGCGCGGTTTTCTGGGCCTGAGTCTGGGCTTGGGCCTGGGAAAAGCCGGCAGCCGGCGCCAGCAGCAGCAGCGTCGCGAAGAGGGGGGCGATGGGAGAGATCATAGCGGGGGGGAACATAGCGGCGCGGGGGCGGCTTTTCCACCCCCTTTTCGCCGCAGCGGCCAGGGAACTCTGCTAAACCTTTGGCCCGCCTTGCATAGTCTGCAACACTGAAGCACCATATGCCAATGCGAGGAGCGTTGAACGAGGGGCTGGCGTGACGGAGAGCGCGGGCATGGACCGGCAGCGCCAGGCCGATTTGCTACGCCGCGTGGCGGAAAAGCAGGATCGTGCCGCTTTCGCTGAATTGTTCCGCCACTTCGCGCCGCGCGTGAAGGGTTTCATGCTGCGCCAGGGCGTGCCCGAGGATGTCGCCGACGAATTGGCGCAGGAAAGCCTGATCACGCTGTGGCATCGCGCCGTCACTTTTGATCCGGCACAGGCTTCCGTCGCCACCTGGATTTTCACCATCGCGCGTAACAAGCGCATCGACCGCATCCGCCGCGAGAAACGGCCGGAACTTGATCCCGATGATCCGGCCCTGCAGCCGGACCCCGAGCCGCCGCCCGATGCCGCGCTGGACCGCCAGCAGGAGGAGGACCGGCTGCGCGCCGCCCTGGCCGATCTGCCCATCGAGCAGAAGCGGCTGCTGGAACTGGCCTTCTTCCAGGATATTTCGCATCGCGACATCGCGGTGGCGGAGAATCTGCCGCTCGGCACGGTGAAGTCGCGCATCCGGCTGGCGCTGGCCCGGCTCAAGGGCAGGCTGGAAAGCGACTAGAGGCCCCTCATACCCCCCGGGCCTTCATGCCTTGCGTCAGGCGTTTCAGCAGCGCGAGGAAGAGCTTCTGTTCCTTCGGCGACAGCAGCGCGATGATGTTGGCCTCGTGGCGCTCGACGCCGGCGGTGAGCCGTTTCAGCAGGGCATGGCCCTTGGGGCTCAGCGACAGGGCATAGGAGCGACGGTCGCTCGCCGCCTTGCGCCGCAGCACCACGCCCTTACGCACCAGTTGCTCCAGCGCCGGGGTGAGGGTGGATTTATCCAGCCCCACTGCCTGGCTCAGCGCACTTTGCGTGATGCCGGGATTATGCGCCAGCAGGGTGAGCAGGCTGAAACGACCGGGCGAGACGCCGTCTGGCGCCACTTCACGGGCGAAATCGGCATAATCAGCCAACTGCGCCATGCGCAGGTGATAGCCGAAATAGCCCGGCAGCGGCCCGAAATCGAGGGCGGGTGCGGCAACGGGCGCGGGGTTGGCTGGCTTGTTGTGCGAACGTCGTGCCATGAGGTCAATTCATGTGGCTTGGCAGATACAGCGCGATGGCCGGGAAGATCACGATCAGCGCCAGCCGCACCAGATCGATGAGGATGAAGGGCATGACGCCTTTATAGATGGTGCCGAGGCTGACGTCGCGGGCGATGGAGTTGATCACGAATACATTGATGCCGACCGGCGGCAGCACCATGCCCAGCGTGGTGACCATGACGATGATGACGCCAAACCAGATCGGATCGAAGCCAAGCTGCATCATCACCGGATAGACGATCGGCACCGTCACCAGGATGATCGCCAGTTCATCCATCAGCGCGCCAAGCACCAGATACATCACCAGGATCAGGGTCAGCACGCCATAGGGGCCGATGGGCAGATCGGTGAGGAAGCCGGAAACCTTCTGCGGCGTCTGGGTGATGACCAGGAAATAGCCGAACAGGAAGGCGCCGACCACGATGGTGAAGATCGAACCGCCGGTGCGCACCGCCTCGATCAGGCTGGCCTTGATTTCCGGCCAGCGCAGCCGGCCGCGCAGCATGCCGATGATCAGTGCGCCGCAGGCGCCGCAGCCCGCTGCCTCGGTGGCGGTGAAGATGCCGCCATACATGCCGCCGACGATGCCGATGAACAGCAGGGCCGTGGCCCAGATATCGCGCAAGCTGTCGAACCGCTCGCGCCAGTCGGCCTTCCTGCCGCGCGGCAGCCAAGCGGGCCGCCACAGGCCGACAAGCTGGATCGTTGCCATATAGCACAGCACGCCGAGGATGCCAGGCAGGATGCCGGAAATGAACAGCTTGCCGATATCCTGCTCGGTGAGCAGGCCATAGAGCGCGAAGATCACCGAGGGCGGAATCATGATGCCGAGCGTGCCGCCCGCCGCGATGACGCCGGTGGAGAAACCGGGATCGTAGCCGGCGCGGCGCATTTCCGGCAACGCCACATTGGTCATGGTGGCTGCCGTGGCGACGGATGAGCCGTTGATTGCGGCGAAGCCGGCGCAGGCGGTGACGGTGGCCATGGCCAAGCCGCCGCGGCGATGGCCGAGCCAGGCTTCGCCGGCGCGGAACAATTCGCGGCTCATGCCGGCATGGGAGGCGAAACAGCCCATCAGAATGAACATCGGAATCACCGCCAGGTCGTAATCGGTCGCGACCCGGATCGGCGATTGCGCCAGCAGATTCAGTGCCGGCTTCAGCGCTGCGAGAATACCGAAACCGGCGACGCCGACGATGCCCATGGCGATGCCGACCGGCACGCGCAGCACCATCAGCACGAACAGCAGCACGAAGCCGCCAATGGCGATCACGTCCTGTTCAAGCATCAGGTGGCCTCCTCCAGCGGAGTCTCGCTGCGGGTATCTACCCGCCGGCCGAGGATCAGCCGGCTAAGCCGCAGGGCCAGCAGTAATGCCGCCAGCACCACACCGAGCGCGGCAATGGCATAGAGCGGCCAGACCGGCAGACGCAGGTCGAAGGTCTGCTCGTGGCTGGCATAGACGCTGATCACCTTGTCTTTCAGCATCCAGGCAAACAGCAGCATGAACCCGAGCGTGATGGCGGTGGCGAAGATGTCGATGGCGCGTTTGCCCCAGTTCGGCGCCATTTCCCACAGGCCATCCACCTGGATATGGCGGTTGTGGAAGCCGGCGAGCGCGATGCCCCAGAACATCGCGGTGCCGAGCAGCAGGCGCGAGGCATCGAAGGAATCCGGCAGCCCGTAGCTGAACAGCCAGCGCAGTATCACGGTGGCGAAGGTGAGCAGGGCCACCGCCAGCAGCAGCAGCCCGGCCACCAGCTCCACCCGGTCGACAAAACGGTTCATGAGCCCCCGCTGGAACGATACCGCCGGCCACGATATGCCATCATGGCCGGCGGGTTTAAGCTACAGTCAGAAACAGCGATCAGAAAGCAGCGGCGTTGCGCTTCTTCAGTTCGGCCTTGAGTTCGGCCAGGGCTTCCTCGCCATTGACGCCGACTTTCTTCACATCCTCGTACCAGACCTTGGTCAGCTCGTCGCCGATCTTGCGCCAGGCCACCATGTCGGCCTCGCTCGGCTTGACGAATTCATGGTCCGACATGGCGCGCAGCTTTTCGCGGCCTGCCGCTTCCTGGTCAGCCCAGGGGCCGGCCAGTGCCAGTGCCGCGTCGGTGTTGCAATTGGCGTCGATGGCTTTCTTCTGGTTGGCCGACATCTTGTCGTAGGTGCCCTTGTTCATCACCAGCACGAAATTGCTGACATAGAGCGGCGCATCCATATGCAGCTTGGCCACCTTGTCAATGCCGAACACGAACAGGCTGTCCCACGGGAAGGTGATGGCATCCGCCGTGCCGCGCTCCAGCGATTCGCGGGCTTCCGGCGCCGCCACCTGCACATTGACGCCGCCAGCCATGCTCACCAGGCGGGCCATGGTGGCATTGCCTGGGCGGATCTTCTTGCCCTTGAGGTCGTCCGGCTTGGAAATGCGCACCTTGCCGTGGAAAGTCGCGGCATCATGTGCCCAGGTCAGGCAGACCTTGGTATCGGCCATCTCCTTGGCGGCGTATTTGCGGTACCAGGCATCCAGCGCCGCCGAGCCCTGCTTGGCATTGGCGAGCAGGAAGGGCAGTTCGCTGCCGGCGATCACCGGAAAGCGGCCAGGCTGGTAGCCGGGATTGACATAGGTGAGGTCGGCGACGCCATCGCGCGCCATGTCGTAATGGTCCTTGGCGGCGCCAAGCTGCTGCGCCGGGAAAATCTGCGTTTTGATCGTGCCGCCAGACGCCTTTTCCACCGCAGCGCCCCAGGCGGTGAAGCCGCCATGCAGGTTATGCGCCGCCGGCAGCCAATGGCCGAGCCGAAGCGTGACCGGCTTGTCCTGCGCCAGGGCATCCCCGGGGGCCGCTAGGGCCAGGGTGAGCAGGGCGGCAGATAAGGTAATACCCTTGGTGAGCATGATGCTGGTTTCCTCCGCTATGCGGCGAAGCGCGGTGGCATCGCCGTCGTTGTGATGGCGGCAAGCTTAGCCTCGATAATAGTTTGAGATCAAACTGTTTCTTGACCGGCACGCCGCGCCATGCGACTTTTCCGCCTAGGGAGAAAAGCGCCGATGGAACGGTCCTTCAGCAAGGAAATTCAGGCTTTACGGCTGGGGCAGGGAGAACTGTTCGAGGGTGAGGGCATCCTTGCCGTCACCAAGGCGCTGCTGCAATCCGGCGTCGCCTATGTCGGCGGCTACCAGGGCGCGCCGGTGTCGCATCTGATCGACGTGCTGGTGCAGGCGCAGGATATCCTCGACGACCTCGGCATCCATCTCGAAACCTGCACCAATGAAGCCTCGGCGGCGGCCCTGCTCGGCGCCTCGATCAACTACCCGGCGCGCGGCGCCGTCACCTGGAAATCCATCGTCGGCACCAATGTCGCCTCCGATGCCCTGAGCAACCTGGCCTCGCCCGGTGTGATCGGCGGCGCCATGATCGTGATCGGCGAGGATTACGGCGAAGGCGCCAGCGTGATCCAGGAACGCAGCCATGCCTTCGCGCTGAAATCCTCGATGTGGCTGCTTGATCCGCGCCCGGAGTTGTCAACCATCGTGCGCTGTGTCGAGAAAGGCTTCGAGCTGTCGGAAGCCTCGAACACGCCGGTGATGCTGGAATTGCGCATCCGCGCCTGCCATGTCACCGGCAGTTTCGCAGCCAAGCAGAACCGCGCCGCCACCGTATCGCGCCGCGCCAAGGTGGGGCCGGCGGTGTTCAACTACGATCACCTGGCGCATCCGCCCGCCACCTTCAAGCAGGAAAAGCTGAAATTCGAGCAGCGTCTGCCCGCCGCGCAGCGTTTCATCCTGGAACACGGCCTCAACGAAGTGATGCCCGGAGATCTCGATGACATTGGCATCATTGTGCAGGGCGGCATCTATAATGCACTGAGCCGCTCGCTGCAGACACTGGGCCTCGCCGATGCTTTCGGGCAATGCCGCGTGCCGATGCTAGTGCTGAACGTGACGCATCCGCTGGCGCCGCAGCAGATTCTCGATTTCTGCACCGGAAAGAACCATGTGCTGGTGGTGGAGGAGGGCGGCCCGGAATATCTCGAACAGGCTATCGGCACGATCCTGCGCCGTGCCGACCGCAACCTGCGCCTGGCCGGCAAGGATATGCTGCCGATGGCCGGCGAATACACGATTGAAGTGCTGACGCGCGGCTTGCTCGCCTGGCTGCCCAGGGCGCGGCCCGATCTCGATCTTGCAGCACCTGCCGCCGCCTTCGATGCAGCGCAGGCGCAGCGCGCCAAGGCGCAAGAGCTGATCGGTCCGGACCTGCCGCTCAGGCCGCCGACCTTCTGCACCGGCTGCCCGGAGCGTCCGGTCTTCACCGCGATCAAGCTGGTAGAGCGCGAAACCGGGCCGGTGCATGTGGCCGCCGACATTGGCTGCCATGCACTCGCCACTTTCGCGCCCTTCTCGGTGGGGCATTCAATCCTCGGCTATGGCATGAGCCTGGCCTCGGCGGCAGGTGTCGGGCCGCTGTCGCAGCGCCGGCCCATCGCCATCATGGGCGATGGCGGCTTCTGGCATAACGGCCTGATCACCGGCGTGTCCTCGGCCCTGTTCAATCGCGGCGACGGCGTGCTGGTGGTGTTGCAGAACGGCTATACCTCGGCGACAGGTGTGCAATACCTGCCGTCCTCGAAGCAGAACCGCCATGAGGACGGCATCAGCGGCGCCGATATCGAAACCACCCTGAAGGCGCTGGGCGTGCAATGGGTGAAGCGGCTGCGCTCCTATGGCCTGGGCGGCATGACTTCGGCCTTGAAGGAAGCACTCTCCACGGCGCAGCAGGGCCTGAAGGTGATCATCGCCGATGGCGAATGCCAGTTGGCCCGGCAGCGCCGCCTGCGCGGCGAAGAGGCCAAGGCGCTGGCGGCGGGTGAGCGCGTGCTGCGCACCCGCTTCGGCATCGATGATGCGGTCTGCACCGGCGACCATTCCTGCATCCGGCTCTCGGGTTGCCCGTCGCTCACCATCAAGCCCAATCCCGATCCGCTGCGCAGCGATCCGGTGGCGCATGTCAACCAGGGCTGCGTCGGCTGCGGCCATTGCGGCGAGGTGGCCCATGCCGCCGTGCTCTGCCCGTCCTTCTACAAGACAGAGATCGTGCATAACCCCTCGCTGTGGGACCGCCTCAATCACCGCCTGCATCAAGCCATGATCGGCTGGCTCAGGAGCGTGGGGGCATGAGCAGCGTCAAGCGCCCGATCACGCTCCTTGTTGCAGCGCTTGGCGGCGAAGGCGGCGGTGTGCTCACCGACTGGATCACCGGGGCCGCGCGCCGCGCCGGCTTTCCGGTGCAGGCGACCTCGATTCCCGGCGTGGCGCAGCGCACCGGCGCCACCACCTATTACATCGAGATCTGGCCGGAGGTGACAGAGCAGCGCCCGGTGATGTGTCTCAATCCGGGTTTGGGCCAGGTCGATGTGATGATCGCGTCGGAGTTTGTCGAGGCCGGCCGCGCCATGCAGAACGGCTATGTCACGCCCGACCGCACCCTGCTGATCGCTTCCACGCACCGCATCTTCGCCGTGGCGGAGAAAAGCGGCATGGGCGATGGCCGTTTCGACAGCGGCCGGCTGTTCCGCGCCGCCAAGGAATGCGCCCGCCGCGCCGTGCTGTTCGATATGGATGCGGCAGCGAAGGAATCCGGCTCGATCCTCAATGCCGTGCTGCTCGGCGCCCTGGCTGGCAGCGAGGCGCTGCCGTTGGCCGCCGATCTGTTCGAGGCCGGCATCCGCGCCGAAGGTAAAGCCGTGGAAAGCAACCTTTCCGGCTTCCGCTTTGGCCTCGCCCATGCGCGCGGCGAAATCGCGGCGGCAGCGGCGCGTGCCGAAATCGCACCATCGCCGATCCCGTTGCTCGATCTGGCGCAGCGCGTCGATGCTTTGCCCATGGCAGCGCAGACCCATGCCGCATCGGGTGTGAAGCGGCTGCTGGATTACCAGGATGCCGCCTATGCCGCCTTGTACCTGGATCGCCTGGAGGCGGTTGCTCGCCTTGATGCCGAAGGCAAGCTGACGGCGGAGGTGGCGCGGCATCTGGCTCTGCGCATGAGCGTCGAGGATGTGATCCGTGTCGCGCAGTTGAAGTTGAAGCCGGAGCGGTTCCAGGCGATTGAGCGCGAAACCCGTATCCAGGCCGGGCAGCCTTATGAAGTGGCGGATTACCTCAAGCCCGGCATCGAGGAACTGGCCGGCCTGCTGCCCAGCACTCTGGCGCAACCGGTGCTGCGCTTGGCCGAGGCGCGCGGCTGGCGCTGGCATTGGGCGATGACCCTGCCGAGCAACCGGCTCGGCGGCTATCTGCGTTTCCGTCTGCTGGCGGCCTTGACGCCCTGGCGCCGGCGCAGCCACCGCTATGCCCAGGAGCAGGCGCAGATCGAGGATTGGCTCGGCCTGATCCAGCGCGCGGCTTCGCTCGACCTGGCGCTGGCCATCGAGATCGCCGACTGCGCGCGGCTGATCAAGGGCTATGGCGATACCTACAAGCGTGGCGAGGAAAATTATCAGCGCATCCGCGCGCATCTGATCCTGCCGGCGCTGGATGGCAGCTTGCCCATGGCCCAGGCCACGGATGCGGTCTTGCAGGCGCGCGTCGCCGCCTTGCGCGATCCGGAAGGCGAGGCGCTCAGCCGCACGCTTGCCGCTTTCGCTGCGACCCGGGAGGCGCGCCATGCCGCCGAGTGATGTTGTTGCTGCTGAGGCCTTGGTCTCTGTGCATCCGTTGCATGTGCAATGGGGCGATTGCGACCCGGCGGATATCGTGTTCTATCCGAATTACTTCGCCTGGTTCGATGCCGGCACCTGGCGGCTCCTGGCGGCAGCCGGCTTCACGCTGAAAGAGCTGCGCCGCATCGGCTCGATTGGTTTTCCCATCGTTTCGGTGGATGCCAAGTTCTTTGCGCCGGCGGCGGTGCAGGACCATATCGCGGTGCATAGCCGTATCATCGAATGGGGCCGCTCGTCTTTCCACGTCGGCCATCGTATCCAACGCGCCGATGGCACTTTGCTGGTGGAAGGCCGTGAGAAGCGCGTGCTGGCACAGCCCGATCCGGCACAACCCGGCAAGATCAAGGGCATGGCTATTCCGCCGGAAATGATCCGGCGCCTGGGCTGTGCGGGGTGATTGCCAAAATCATACGTCATCCTCGGGCTTGACCCGAGGATCTCATGCAAATTTCGATGAGATGCCCGGGTCAAGCCCGGGCATGACGATGTTTTTACTGCTTGTCACTCTTGCTTTCGCCGGCATGACGACGTGCTTGGGGATTACCGAAACAGCTTCGTGATGTAGTCGGCGCCGAGGCCGATCTTGTCGTAATGCGCGCGGCACATGGCGATATAGTCATGCACATCGAAATGGCCGGCGGAATTGCCCTGTTCGTCGAGCCAGATCAGCGGCCCCGTCACGATGAAGAACACCTTCATCGGCTGTTCATGCTCATAGGCGACCAGCGTGTGGCCCTCGCCTGGCGTCTCGTAGACGAAATCGCCTGCCGTGGCGGTCCAGTCATGTTCGAGATAGCCCCATTTGCCCGAGATCGTGTAGGCGAAGACCTCATGCGGATGGTAATGCCGGTTCACCAGCCCGGCGGCCTTGGCCATCAGGATGTCGCACCACTTGTTCTGCGCCGGCGAGATCCCCAGCGGCCGCGACGACACCGTGTCGGTGAACGGCACATAGAGTCTCTCGTCATCGGTCGGCGCGTTCTGCACATAGGCTTCGGGCAGCGCGTCGGGCTTGAACACCGGGTTGATCGGTGCGAGGTGACGCCAGAATTCGGTGGTGGCGGCTTCGGGCATGGGGCGCTCCGTCTATGGGTTGCGGGTCAGATATGCATGCCGCCATCAGCCATCAGCACGCTGCCGGTGGTGAAGCTGCTGGCGGATGAGGCAAGGAACAGCACGGCTTCGGCGATTTCCTCAGGCAATCCATGGCGGCCCATCGGGATCAGGCCATCGAGGAAGGCGCCGGCCTCGGTGCCGATGACATTGCTGAGATGGCCTTCGATCTGGCGTTGGAAGCCGTTGTCGATCGGGCCCGGCGCCAGCACATTGACGCGGATGCCGCGCCGCGCCGCTTCCTTCGCCACCGTGCGCATCAGGCCGATCAGGCCGTGTTTCGAGGTGGCATAGGCGGCAATGCCGGGATCGCTGGTGACGCCGACAACGCTGCCGGTCATCACGATGCTGCCGCCATCGCGCAGCAGCGGCAGGCCGTATTTGCAGGCGAGGAAGGGCGCGCGCAGGTTCACGGCGATAACGCGGTCCCAGGTTTCCTCGGGATATTCCGTCACCGGGCTGATGGCGCCGCTGATGCCGGCATTGAGGAATAATACGTCGATGGCGCCCCAGAGGCGCTGCGCCGCTTCGAGATAGCGCCGGGTATCCTCTGTTTTGGCGACATCGGCGGCTACTGACACGGCACGGCTCGACGATGCGCCGAGTTGTGCTTCCGCTGCCATCAAGGCAGCCTCTTCGCGGTCGACCAGCAGCACGCGGGCGCCTTCCCGCAGCAGGCGTCTTGCCGCCGCCAGCCCGATGCTGCCGGCGGCGCCAGTGATGACGCAGACTTTGCCTTCCAGCAGCATGGCCATCAGATTGGGAAATGGCCGGGCTGGGTTTCCAACGTGATCCAGCGCAGCTCGGTGAATTGCTCGACGCCGGCTTTGCCGCCGAAGCGGCCATAGCCGGATGCCTTCACGCCGCCAAACGGCATCTGCGCTTCGTCATGCACGGTCGGGCCATTGATATGGCAGATGCCGCTGTCGATGCGCTTGGCCACAGTCAGCGCACGCGGAATGTTGCGGCTGAAAACGGCGGCCGAGAGGCCGTATTCGGTGTCGTTGGCGGCATGCACCGCCGCCGCCTCGCCATCCGCCCGCACCACGCAGGCTACAGGTCCGAAGCTTTCCTCGTGATAGATGCGCATGTCCGGCGTCACATGGTCCAGCACCGTGGCGCTCATCACCGCGCCATCGCGGCTGCCGCCGGCCACCAATTTGGCGCCTTGGCTCACGGCCTCGTCCACCAGCGCCAGCACGCGGTCCACGGCTTCCACATTCACCAGTGCACCCAGCGCCACATTGCCCTGGCGTGGATCGCCACTGGTCAGCGACTTGGCCTTGGCGGCGAATTTCGCCACGAAGGCATCGCCCACCGCATTGTCGACCACGATGCGTTCGGTGGACATGCAGATCTGGCCCTGGTTCATGAAGGCGCCGAAGGCGGCGGCCTTCACCGCTTCATCCAGGTCGGCATCGTCCAGCACCAGCAACGGCGCCTTGCCGCCGAGTTCCAGCAGCACCGGCTTCAATTGCCGTGCGGCCAGTTCCGCCACCACGCGGCCGATCTTGGTCGAGCCGGTGAAATTGATCCGCCGCACCGCCTTATGCGCGATCAGCGCCGCCACCACTTCGGCGGCATCGGCCGGCGCATTGCTCACCACGTTGATCACGCCGTCCGGCAGGCCGGCCTGCTGGATCGCTTCAGCTATCAGGCGATGGGTCGCCGGGCAGGTCTCGGACGCCTTCAGCACCACGGTATTGCCACAGGCCAGCGGCATCGCCACGGCGCGGGTGCCGAGGATCACCGGCGCATTCCACGGTGCGATGCCGAGCACCACGCCAACCGATTCACGTGTCGCCATGGCGAGGCAGCCCGGCTTGTCGGACGGGATCACCTCGCCGCCGATCTGCGTCGTCATCGCTGCCGCCTCGCGCAGCATGCCGGATGCAAGATGCACGTTGAAACCGGCCCAGGCAGCGGTGGCGCCGATTTCGGCCTGCATGCGGGCGATGAAATCCGGCGCACGGGTGGCCAGGCTGTCGGCGGCTTTCAGCAGCAGGGCGCGGCGGGCATTGGGGCCGAGCGCGGACCAGGCCGGATAGGCGGCAGCGGCGGCATCGGCGGCGGCATTGGCATCGGCCACCGAAGCGGCGGCGGCGCGGCTTGCCACGTCGCCGCTCAACGGATTGCGGCGCTCGAAAGTCTTGCCGCCGCTGGCCGCCACATCCTTGCCGCCGATCAGCAACTGGGTCTCGAACATCTCTCTGTCTCCTTCCACGAAAATCTATTGCTTGCCAAGATAGGCGCGCTGCACGGCGGGATCGTCGCGCAGAGAAGCGGCACTGCCGCTGCCGACGATGCGGCCCTGTTCGATCAGGTAGCCGCGGTCGGCGATGGCCAGGCTGCGGCGCGCATTCTGCTCCACCAGCAGCACGCCGATGCCGGCTGCGCGGATGTGCTGCAAGGCACTGAACAATTCACCACAGATCAGCGGCGAGAGGCCGAGCGAGGGCTCATCCAGCAGCAGGATATCGGGCGCCGACATCAGCGCGCGGCCGATGGCGACCATCTGCTGCTCGCCGCCGCTCATGGTGCGGGCGGCCTGGCTCATGCGTTCGGCCAGGCGCGGGAACAGGCTCAGGATGCGGTCGAGATTGGCGGCTTCGCTGGCCCGGGCGCGGCGCGGATAGGCGCCGAGCAGCAGGTTCTCGCGCACGCTGAGGTCGCCGAAGATGCCGCGACCCTCGGGCACCAGCGCCAGGCCGGCTTCGACTATTCTATGCGCCGGCAGTTTGGTCAGGTCGGTGCCGTCGAGCGTCAGCTTGGCGCCCTCCGAGGCAGGCAAAAGCCCGGCAATGGCTTTCAGCAGTGATGTCTTGCCGCCGCCATTGGCGCCCAGGATCACCACGATCTCGGCGCGGGCAACCGAGAGCGCCACGTCGCGCACCGCCTGGTGGCGGCCATAGGCAATGGACAGGCCGCTCACTTCAAGCATGATTGGCCTCAAGCATGGTCGTCACCGAGATAGGCGCGCACGACCTCGGGGTCGCTCAGCACCTCGCCGGGCAGGCCGATACTGATGCGCTTACCGGCGCTCATCACCAGGCAGCGGTCGCAGAGCGAGCGGATCGCATCCATCACATGCTCCACCAGCAGGATGGCGATGCCTTGCTGGCGCAGGCTCTGTACCAGTTTGATGCCTTCGAGCAATTCGGTGGGATTGAGGCCGGCCAGCCATTCATCCAGCAGCAGCAGGCGCGGCCGCAGCGCCAGCGCGCGGGCCAGTTCCAGCCGCTTCTGGTCGATATAGGTGAGTTCGCCGGGCAGCGCACCGCCGCGCCCATCCAGGCCGACACGGGCCAGCAGGTCATCGGCTTCTCGGTTGGCTGCACGGCCCCAGCGGCGTTCGGCGCCGAAGGCCAGGCCGGCAATCACATTGTCGCGGCAATCCATCGAGCCGAGCGGGCGCACCAGCTGGAAGGTACGGGCCAGCCCAAGCCGGGCGATGCGATGCGCCGGCAGGCCGTGGATGGCATGCGCGCCGAAGCGGATCGAACCACCATCGGGGCTGAGCGCGCCAGAGAGCAGATTCAGCACCGTGGTCTTGCCCGAACCGTTCGGCCCCAGCAGGCCGACGATCTCGCCTTCAGCGACATCGAACTCGACGCCATCGACAGCCACCAGGCCGCCGAAGCGCCGCGTCAGGCCGGAGACTTGCAGCAGGCTCATTGTTTCGCCTCCCGCTTCACCTGCAGCTTTTCGATCAGCCCAACCACGCCCTGCGGGATGGCGTAGACGATGACCATGAAGGCGAGCCCGATCAGGATGGAGAAATGGTTCGGGAACCGCGCCAGCAGGTATTCGAACAGCAGCGTGAGCGGCACCACGCCAAGCAGCGGACCATAGAGCCGGTGCACGCCGCCGAGCAGGGCCATGATCAGCACCTGGAAGGACAGCACGGGATTGAAGGCGATGGCCGGGTCGATATAGGTCCAGCGCGGCGCCATTACTGCGCCGGCCAGCGTCATGAAACTGGCGGAGAAGGCGAACAGCAGCACCTTGGCGCGCGTGGTGTCGATGCCGACATGGCGTGCCACCATCTCGTCGTCGCCGATCACCCGCAGGGCAAGGCCGAGGCGCGAGCGCTGGATCAGGAAGCCGGCGAGGAAGACCAGCACCGCAAGTACTAAGAGCTGCCAGTAGATCTGGGTCTGGCTGATATCGACAAAGACATAGCGGCCAAGCGTGCGCGTCTTGTTGACCTCGAACCAGGTGACGAGCTGGCGGATCAGTTCGGCGAGGCCGAAGGTGAAGATGACGAAATAGACGCCGGAAAGCCGCAAGGTCGAAAGCCCGACCAGCAGGGCCACGGCCACGCCGATGCCAAGCGCGATCAGCAGCACCAGCGGCCAGGCCAGCACCTCGCCCAGCACTGCCACGGTATAGGCGCCGATGCCGAAGAAGGCGACGGTGGCAAGCGAGACATAGCGTGTCGGGCCGGAGAACAGCGCCCAGGCAGTGGCCAGCACGGTGTAGTTCAAGATGCCGATGGCGAGCGACAGGCCGTAGCCGCTCAAATATTGCGGCAGCAGGGCGAGGCCGGCGATGGCAATGAGCGCGGCTATGCTGCCGAGTGCGAGACGCATGGTCATCGCCGTGCTCCGCCGAACAGCCCCTGCGGCCTGAGCAGCAGGATGGCGAGGAACAATGTGTAGGTGGCGGCGAGCGTCAGGCCTGGATCGATCAGGGTGGCGACCAGGGTTTCGGTGAGGCCGAGGATCAGGCCGGCGACCAGGCAGCCAAGCAGGTTGCCTACCCCGCCCATGATCACCACGATCAGCGCCTTCATGGTGAAGACCACGCCGATATTGGCGTTGAAGGTGAGGAACATCGAGGTCAGCACGCCGCCTGATGCCACCAGGCCGCCGCCGAGTGCGAAGGCCGCCGCCGCCATGGCGCGCACGTCGATGGCGACAAGCTGTGCCGCGTTGGGATCGACGGCGACGGCGCGCAAGGCGGTGCCGGTGCGGGTGCGGGTGAGGCCAAGCCACAGGCCGAGGCCGATCACCAGGGCGAAGCCGAGTGCCAGCAGGCGGTTGGCGGCGATCACGGTGCCGAAGACCTGCACCGGCACGGCGAGGAAGGCATAGGAGAAATAGGCGCCGCCGAAGATCGCCAGCATCACACCCTGGATCACGAACAGCAGGCCGAAGGTGGCGAGGATGCTATCCACTTCCAGCGCGTCGCGGCTCTTGGCGCGCCGCACCAGCGGGGTGAGCAGGAAACGATAGATCAGCCAGCTTATCCCGGCGGCGGCGGGTACAACGACAGCCAAGCCGAGCAGCGGATTGACGGCGGCGCCGGTATAGAGCGCCATGGCGGCGAAGGAAGCCGCGACCAGGGTTTCGCCGTAGGAAAGATTCATGATGCGCGCGACGCCGTATTGCAGCGTCAGCCCGAGTGCGACCAGCGCATACATGCCGCCCAGCGTCACACCGGTGATCAGCGCATCGAAAAGCATGGATAAGGCTACCTACTGAAAGAAAATCCCCGGGGCCACGCCGTGGCGCCGCCCCGGGGATTGGGGGTTACTGCCAGGGCGCCTTCGGCAGCTTCACGGCAGCAACGCCCGGCCGCTGCGGCGCGACGCCGGTGAAGAAGCCGTTTTGCCACTGGCCGATGAACCAGTAGGCATCCTTCGGCATGTTATCCACCAGCTTCATCTTGCCCAGCACGGTATCGAAGGTGCCGGTCTGCAGTTCCTTGATGATCGCGGCGCGGTCGATCTTGCCGACGCGCTCGATCGACTGTTCCAGCATCTGCAGCGAGGAATAGCCGACCTGGCTGCCCCAGTAATCCGGGTCGCGGCCATGCATCGCCACATGCTTCTTGCGGTATTCCGCCGTGGCGGCATTGTCCGCCGACCAGCCACCGAGCGACAGGATGCCTTCGGTATTGGCGCCGTATTTCTGCGGATAGAGCGGGAAGCCGACGCCGACGCCGAGGAACATCACCTTGGGCGCGTAATTGGCGATCTTCGACTGGTCGCTCAGCGCCACGGTATCCGGCGGATAGGAGAAAGCGACGAAGGTATCGGCGCCGGAACGCTGCGCCTCGCCGACCAGCGGCGCCATGTCCTGGGTGCCGATGGGATAGCTCTTGTCGTAGATCAGCTTGAAGCCGGCCTTCTCGAAGCCTTCGCGCGCCGCCTTCGACAGGTCGATGCCGAAACCATCGGCAATCGAGAGCATCGCCACGTTGGCGTTGATCTTGCCTTCGCCGCGCATCTTGGTCAGCAACTCGACCAGGGCATCGACATACTGCTTGCTGGTGCCGAGCAGCCAGAAGCTGTTTGGCCAGCGCTTCACCAGTTCCGGCGCGCGGTCGGTCACGGCGGAGAAGGCAAGCTGCGGATAGCCGTATTTGTTGAAGACCGGGCCGACCGCCAGGTTCAGGCCGGTGCCCCAGGGCGGGAATAGCAGGTCGACCTTGTCCTGGGTGATCAGGCGCTCGACCGCGCGCACCGCTTCTTCCGAATTCGAGCGGTCGTCGTATTCGATCACCTCCAGCGGAATGCGCTTGCCGCCTACCAGCAGGCCGCCCTTGTCGTTCACTTCCTTCACCCAGAGCAGGTAATTCGGGATCTGGGTGATGTTGGCGCCGCCAGCATTGGGGCCGGTTTTGGAAATCGCCCAGCCGACCTTGATCTTGTCCTGTGCCAAAGCCGCCTGTGCGGCGAGGCCCAGGGCCACGCTCAATGCCAGCGCGGCCACACCCCTCAACATGGATCGCATGATGTTTCCTCCTTGAAGCCCGTCGGTCGGTTGCGTGCCAACGGTTCTGCCGCGGGTGATGTTAGAGATCGCCAGGCCCACGTTCTTGCCCGAGAGTGAACAAGCGTTACGCTTGTGCAATTCGTGTGTAGGCGAACTAATCGGCCGCGAAGGATGCATGCTGCGGCGCAAAATCCGCTGCTTCAGTTTGATCTCCAACTATTATTCGAGAGCCTGCCCTGGTAGGATCGACACAGAAAAGAACCTCGGGAGGAGCCGCCAGCCACCATGGCCCTGCGCGCCCATAGCATCGCCTTCGAAGCCGGCACCGGCATTGCCGACCGCCTGGAGCTATGGGGCGGCTTCGTGCGCGAGCATATCGGCTGGCTGGAGGCGGATACGTTCGGCGATCCGCAATTCGATGGTCGGCTTGATCTCGGCGAGCACCGCAATCTCAAGATCTGCGGTATCGCCGCCAGCCGTCACCGCGTGGTGCGCACACCGCGCCTGATCCGTCGCGATGATCGCGGCTACGTCAAGATCGTGGCGCAGATCGAGGGCGCGGCGCGGTTCGAGCAGGGCGGCCGCCAGGTGGTGATCACGCCCGGCGAATGGGGCATCTACGACACCACGCAGACCTATGTGGTGTCGAATTCAGACCGCATCCTGCAGGCGGCGATCCTGCTGCCGCGCGATGAACTGACCCGGCTCGGCCTTGAGGTCGAGCGTGTCGCGGTGCGTCGTTTCGATCGTTCCAGCCCAGCCGGCCGCATGGTCTATGACCTGCTGGTGCAGGCCTATACCGGCCTGCGCCAGGGGACGAAGGCGCCGGGCGCGGATTACGGCGAGCGGCTGGCCGATGGCGTCGCCCGCATGGCGCATGCGCTGGAGGGGGATGCCGAGGAGGGCAGCCGGCTGAAGCAGCGGGTGCTGCAATTCGTGGCGGAAAACCTGCGCGATCCCGGCTTGTCCATCGAGGCCATCGCGGCGGATTTCGGCTATTCCAAACGCTACCTGCACAAGCTGTTCGAGAATGAACCGACCACGCTCAGCGAACTGATCTGGCAGCGCCGGCTGGAGCATGTGCGCGGCGCGCTGGGCGATGCCGGCCTGCGCCACCGCACCATCACCGATATCGCCTTCGACTGGGGCTTCAACAGCTCGTCGCATTTCAGCCGGCTGTTTCACCAGCGATTTGGTCTGTCGCCGCGCAAATTCCGCGCCCTCGCCCATGAAGGCGGCCGGCTTTAGGCAGTGTGCGGCTGCTAACAGCTATCCTTGTCATGCCGGCTTTTGCGGGGATGACGCAGAGAATTGCATCGCAGGCGGATGGCTTGTTTTCCCGCTGCTGCCGTCGCTTTAATACGAGGCGAATCGATTCTGAAGGATTGCCGCGATGAGCTTTGAACTTTGGCTGGCCTTTGCCGCCGCCTCCACTGTGATGCTGCTGATTCCAGGCCCAACCGTGCTGCTGGTGGTCTCTTACGCCCTGGGCCAGGGCTGGCGTGCGGCTTTGCCGATGGCGGCCGGCGTGGCGCTCGGCGATTTCACGGCGATGACGCTCTCGATGCTCGGCCTCGGCGCCCTGCTGGCGGCCTCGGCCACGGTGTTCACCCTCCTGAAATGGGTCGGTGCCGCCTACCTGATCTATCTCGGCATCAAGCTGTGGCGGGCCGGCGATGCCCTGCAGGCAGAGCCGCGCCGCGATGCCGCCTCGGCGGCGAAGATGCTGGGCCATGCCTGGCTGGTGACGGCGCTGAACCCCAAGAGCATCACCTTCTTCGTTGCCTTCCTGCCGCAATTCCTCGATCCGGCGGCGGATTTCTGGCTGCAGATGCTGGTTTTCGAGGCCACCTTCCTGGTGCTGGCCACCGCCAATGCCGCCGGCTATGCCCTGGTGGCGGGCAAGGCCCGCCAGGCGGTGGGCAATCCGCGCGTGATCCGCGCCGTCAACCGCACCGGCGGCGCCCTGCTGGTCGGGGCCGGTGTGGTCACGGCGGCCTCGCGCACGCCTTAAAGCCAGGACCCAGCGGGGTTCCAGCTTGCCGTGATGGGCGGCTTGGGCGAGTCTGGCGCCATGCGCCGAATCGTCCTTGCCCTGTTTTTGCTGCTTTTAGCCGCGCCGCTGCATGCCCAGTCTGCCGCCGAACTGCGCGGCGCCTGGCCGGCTTTTGATACCCGCATGGCCAAGCCGGACCCGCTTCCCTATCCCACCGGGGTGGACCTGGGCTTCGTCGCCGGCCTGCCGCTGGCGCTGACCCGGCCAGCCACGATCCAGCGCGCCGACCTGCCGGCGCAGCGCCTGATGGGCTGGCCGAGCCTGGTGGCGACGGTAGAAAATAGCGGAAAACCGCTCACTGTTCGCCTTGTCGGCGTGGCTGCCAAGGCGCGGCCCGGCGATACCGTGGCGGCCAACCAGGCCATCGGCCTGGTGGCGGACGGCGCACAGCTCTGGCCCGGCGTCGCCAACCACATCACCCTGGAAGTCTATCTCGATGGCCGGCGGGTCGATCCGCGCCCCTGGGTCGCCCGGCTGTTGCCGCAAGGCGTGACGGTGCAGCCGGTGCCGCCGGCCCAGGCCAATGTGCTGTGGCCGCAATGGGCCTTGCGCGCCGAGGCCTTCCGCCTGGCGCAGCAGAAGGATGGCCGCACCGCGCTGGCCCGCCTGCGCGCCGCCATGCGGCTGCCGGCCTGGAAGGCGAGCAACCTGGATCTGGCCGAGGATATCGGCCTGGCCGCCCGGGGCCTCGACGACAAGCCGGCGGAAGCGGCGGCGCTCAAGCGCGCGCTCGACCTGGCGCGGGCGGAAATCCCCTATGCCCAGGGCCAGGTGCCGGTGGCCCTGTTGGGGCCGGTTTCCGCCGCCCGCAGCCCGGCCAGCCTGTTCGCCCTGACCAAGCGGCTGGAACAGCGCCTGGCCCAGCTAGGGCCGGTCGGCGGGGCATCGGAAAGCGACGACGAGTAATTTCCTAACAATCGTTTGAATTTCCACTCAGGGTCTGTTGACTTCCCCTCTCCGGGCGCTCACTTTTTGCCTCAACCAGACAGCGTTATCGGAAAAATCTACGGAGAGGAGTTCGCCATGACCGCCTGCATCGTCGGCTGGAGCCATACCAAGTTCGGCAAGCTGGATGACAAGACCCAGGAAGACCTCATCGTCGAGGTCGCGACCCAGGCGATCAAGGATGCCGGCATCGAGCCGAAGGATGTCGATGCGATCTATCTCGGTACCTTCAACGGCGGCCTGGTGGACCAGGATTTCCCGGCCTCCCTGGTGCTGCAGGCCGATCCCGGCCTGCGCTTCAAGCCGGCCACAAGGCTTGAGAATGCCTGCGCCACCGGCACCGCCGCGGTGTTCCAGGGCCTGCAGGCGATTGCCGCGCGCAAGGCGCGCTTCGTGCTCTGCGTCGGCGTGGAGAAGATGACCTCGGCGCCGAATGATGTCGTCGGCAACATCCTGCTCAAGGCCAGCTACCGCAAGGAAGAGAGCTTCGGCCAGGGCGGTTTCGCTGCTGTGTTCGACAGCATCCAGAGCAAGTATTTCCAGAAATACGGCGACCAGTCGGATGCCACCGCGATGATCGCGGCGAAGAACCACAAGAACGGCTCGGTTAATCCGCTGGCGCATATGCAGCGCGATTTCGGCTATGACTTCTGCCGCAATGTTTCCGACAAGAACCCCTATGTCGTCGGCGGCCTGAAGCGCACCGACTGCTCGATGGTGTCCGATGGCGCCGCCGCCCTGGTACTCACCGATGTGCAGACCGCGCTCGGCATGCAGAAGGCCATTGCCTTCCGCGCCGCCAAGCATGTGCAGGATTTCCTGCCCATGTCGAAGCGCGACGTGATCGCCTTCGAGGGTCCGGCCAAGGCCTGGGCTGATGCGCTGGCCGAAGCCGGCCTCAATGTGTGGGATCTTTCCTTCGCCGAGAGCCATGACTGCTTCACCATCGCCGAGCTGATCGAATACGAAGCCATGGGCCTCACCGCGCCGGGCCAGGGCGCCAAGGCGATCATGGAAGGCTGGACCCAGAAGGACGGCAAGCTGCCGATTAACCCTTCGGGCGGCCTCAAGGCCAAGGGCCATCCGATCGGCGCCACCGGCGTGTCGATGCATGTGATGGCGGCGATGCAGCTTTCCGGTACCGCTGGCGCGCTGCAGGTAAAGGATGCCAAGATCGGCGGCGTGTTCAACATGGGCGGCGTCGCCGTCGCCAATTACGTCTCGATCCTCGAACCGATCCGCTGAGGTACCCATGCCGGAAAGCTTCCGTGCCGTCCTGATAGAGGAAGTCGATGGCAAGCCGAAGGCGGGCTTCAAGCAATTGACGCTCGCCGACCTGCCTCAGCATGACGTGCTGGTGGAGGTGGCCTATTCGACGGTGAACTACAAGGACGGCCTGGCGCTGACCGGCGGCCGCATCGCGCGCAAGCTGCCGCTGGTCGCCGGCATCGATCTCGCCGGCACGGTGGTGGAATCGCAAAGCCCGGACTGGAAGCCGGGCGACCGCGTGCTGGTCAACGGCTATGGCCTCTCGGAAACCCAGTCCGGCGGCTATACGCGTTTCCAGCGGCTGAAATCCGAGTGGCTGGTGCAGGTGCCGGACAATTTCTCGCTGTCGCAAGCGATGGCGGTGGGCACGGCGGGCTATACCGCGATGCTCTGCGTCATGGCGCTGGAAGATGCTGGCCTGGTGAAGGATACGCGGCCCGAGGCTTTGCCGGTGCTGGTGACGGGCGCGGCCGGCGGCGTCGGCTCGGTGGCCATCGCGCTGCTGGCGTCGCGCGGCTTCAAGGTGGTGGCCGCCACCGGCCGGCCGGATACCCATGATTATCTGCGCTCGCTCGGTGCCAGTGATTTCATCGACCGCGCCGAACTCGCCGCCAAGGGCCCGCCGATGGCCAAGGAACGCTGGGCCGCCGTGATCGACAGCGTCGGCGGCCAGACGCTCGCCACCGCCATCAGCCAGACTCAGTATGGCGGCTGGGTCGCCGCTTGCGGCATGGCCGGCGGCAACGATGTGCCGTCCAGCGTCTTTCCGTTCATCCTGCGCAATGTCAGCCTGCTCGGCATCGACAGCGTGATGGCGCCGGCGCATCGCCGCCGCCGCGCCTGGTGGCAGCTCGCCAAGGGCCTGCCGCTCGACAAGCTGGATGCCATGACCGAGATCAAGCCGCTATCCAGCATTTTCGAGCTGGCGCCGCAGATTCTTGCCGGCAAGATCCGCGGCCGCACGGTTATCGACGTCAACGCCTGACCCCTTAAAAACCGTCATGCCCTGCGTAGGCAGGGCATGCACGCGTTTGTTTTCAGCAAATAACCACTCGTGGATGTCCCGCTTCAGGCGGGCCATGACAACAGACGCCGCTTTTCCCTTTACCTATATTGTAATGCTATACTACAATTCATAAAAATACCGGGAGGGAACCACGATGGGCAGCAAACCGCCCTTCTTGCCGCTTGCACTGGCTGAGCCACGCATCCGCCGCATCGCGCATCCGGATGGCGGCTTTGTGCTGGAAAGCGCCGAGCCGCTGGCGGCCTATCCCGATCATCTCGGCCTCGATCTCGAACGCCAGGCCAGGCAGCAGCCTGATGCGACCTTTCTCGCCGAGCGCAATCCGCAAGGCGGCTGGCGGCGGCTGAGCTACGCGGAAGCCTGGAATAATGCGCGGCGCATTGCCGCCAGTCTGCTCCAGCGCGGCTTTGGCCAGGATACGCCGGTGCTGATTCTCTCGGGCAACAGCATCGACCATGCGCAGATGATGCTCGGCGCCTGGCTGGCCGGAGCACCGGTGGCGCCGGTCAGCGTTGCCTATTCGCTGATGAGCCAGGATCACGCCAAGGTGCATCACATCTTCGGCCTGGTGAAGCCGAAGCTGGTTTTCGCCGAGAAGGGCGCGATGTTCGCCGCCGTGCTGAAGGGCTTGGGCCTGCAGGGCGTGGAAGTGGTGTGCAGCGCGGCGCCGCCGGAAGGCATTGCCGCCACGCCGTTCTCGGCCTTGCTGCAGGCTGAGCCCGATGCAGCCGCCGAAGCGCGCTTCAAGGCGATCCGGCCCGACTGGGTGGCGAAGTATCTTTTCACGTCTGGTTCCACCGGCTTGCCCAAGGGCGTGATCAACACGCATCGCATGCTGTCGTCGAACCAGCAATCCATTGCGCAGATCTGGCCGTTCCTGAATGACACGCAGCCGCATCTGCTGGATTGGCTACCCTGGAACCACACCTTCGGCGGCAACCACAATTTCAATCTGGTGCTACGCCAGGGCGGCAGCCTGCATATCGACGATGGCAAGCCGGCGCCCGGCCTGATCGACAAGACGGTAATGAATCTCGGCGACGTTTCGCCAACGATCTATTTCAACGTGCCGGCCGGCTACGCCATGCTGATTCCCTTTCTGGAACAGGATGAGGCTTTGTGCCGCCGCTTTTTCGCCAACCTGAAACTGATCTTCTATGCCGGCGCCGCGCTGCCGCCCGATCTCTGGGCCCGACTCGAGGCGTTGAGCGTGCGCACATTGGGCCAGCGCGTGGTGATGACGTCGAGCTGGGGCTCGACCGAAACCGCGCCGCTGGCCACCGCCGCGCATTTCCTGATCGAGCGCGCCGGTGTCATCGGTGTGCCGATTCCGGGCACGCGGATCAAATTCGTGCCGTCGGGGGCTAAGCATGAGATGCGCGTTGCCGGACCCAACGTGACGCCGGGCTATCTTGGCGATGCGGCGCAGCAGGCGGCGGCCTTCGATACGGAAGGCTATTACCGCATTGGCGATGCCGGCCGGCTGGCCGATGACGATGATCCCAATGGCGGCATCGTGTTCGATGGCCGCACGGCAGAGGATTTCAAGCTGATGACCGGCACCTGGGTACATGTCGGTGGCCTGCGCGTCGGTGCGCTCGCGGCCTGCTCACCGCTGCTGCAGGATGCGCTGGTCACCGGCCATGACCGTGGCTTTGTCGGCCTGTTGGCCTGGCCTACGCCCGCCGCCAAGGCGATGCCGTTGGCTGAGTTGCGCCAAGCGATTGCCGCCAAGCTCGCGGCTCATAACGGCGCGGGTTCGTCCATGCGCATCCGCCGTGTGTTGCTGCTGGATGATCCCGCCTCCATCGATGCCAACGAGATTACCGACAAGGGCTATATCAACCAGCGCGCGGTTCTCGAGCGCCGCCATGCCCTGGTGGAACGGCTCTACGCGGAACCGCAGCACGCCGATGTGATCGCCGTCGAATGACGGAAGCGTGACGGTCGTCACCGTGACGCCTTAATTGGCGGCGCAAGATGTTTCCCTGCCCAGCGTGGGGCGTATAACGCCCGACCCCGGATATTCCTCCGGCACGTGATTCGCGTGCGTGGCCGCAACGGTTCGTTGCTGGCCCGCCGATACCGAGTAGGGAGACCTCAAGATGATGCGCAAAACCCTGGCCCTGCTGGCCGCGGGCGCGGTATTCGCCGCCGGTGCCGCCATCGCCACCATCATTCAGCCGAAGCCGCCGGCCACAATTGTCGCGACAGAAACTGCCACAGCCCATGCGCCCAGGATAGCGCCGGAGCCGCCGCATCCCAGCATCGCCAAGGTGTTGGACCGCGCCGACGACCTGCATTTGAGCGATTTCCAGCGCCAGCAATTGCGTGCGCTGTCCGCTCGCGTGCAGGCGGAAGCGCAGGCTTTGCGGCAGGAGATTGCCAATCTGGAAGCGCGGCTGGAGCGCGGCTTCACCGAGAACCATATCGACCCGGTCCGTATCGATGGTCTCACCACCCGCATCGGCCAGCTTGAGGGCCGGCTGCGGGCCACGCGGCTGATGGCGCGGCTGGATACCCGTGCGCTGTTGCTGCCCGAGCAGCTTGCCCAGCTCGGCAGCCTGCACCGCAATGACGGCGACATGCCGCAGGCTTCGATGCTTGAGGCCGATCCGCTGTTCGACGAGCGTTAAGAAATAGAGCCGCGCTTGCTGCCTAATTGCGCTTGCTGAATTTGCGGAACAGGAACCAGGCAAGCAGCAAAGCGACGAGGCCGCCGAGGATCTTGAGCTGCATATCCTGCAGATCACCGAGGAAATGCTCGACAGCCTGGCCGAAGCTGTAGCCGGCAAGGCCGAAGCTGGTGGCCCAGATCGCCGCCGCCAGCAGGTTCAGCAGCACGAATTTCCGTGCCGGAATCGCGCTCAGGCCGATGGCGACGGGTGCCACGTTGCGGATGCCGTAGACGAAGCGGAAGCCGAGGATGAACAGCGTCGGATAGCGTTCCAGCCAGCGCGTCGCCGGCGCCAGCTTCTCAGCCAGCTTAGGCCGGGCCTCGACATAGGGCCGGCCGCGCCAGCGCGCCAGCGCGAACCATAGCTGGTCGCCGGCCGCCGAGCCGAGGAAGGCGGCGAGGATCGCCAGGTCGATGCGCAGCAGGCCCTGATGCGCGGCGAAGCCGGCCAGGATCAGGATCGTCTCGCCTTCGATGAAGGTGCCAAGCAGAATCGCGGCATAGCCGAAATCATGGATCAGCGTGGCCGCATCCATGCTCAATCGAGCCCGCGCGCCAGATAGCCGGGATTGCGGAAATCCGGCTTGCCATAGGTGAGCGTGCGGCCCTGCCAGTCGCGCACGCTGCCGCCGGCCGCCGCCAGCACCGCCTGGCCCGCCGCCGTATCCCATTCGCTGATGCGGGCGAAGCGCGGATAGAGATCGGCCACACCTTCAGCAATGCGGCAGAATTTCAGCGACGATCCGGCTTCCAGCCGGGCGCGGATCGGCTGTCGGCTGAGCCAATCCTCCATCTCCGGATCTGGATGGCTGCGGCTCACCATTACATCGGCGCCATCGGCCGGCTGCTTGCGGGCCCGGATCGCGCTGCCCGTCATGTCGGCTGGGCCGTGGAAACGCAGCGCGCCTTGCGGCGTGCCGAGATAGGCGATGCCATCCACCGGCGTCAGCACAATGCCAAGCGTCGGCAGGCGGTGTTCGATCAGCGCGATGTTGACGGTGAATTCGCCGTTGCGCTTGATGAATTCGCGGGTGCCGTCCAGCGGATCGACCAGCCAGAAAGGGCCATCGCCCACCGCTGGAATCTCGCCGCGCGCCGCACATTCCTCGGCCACCACCGGCAGGCCGGGGGTGAGTTGGGCCAGACCTTTCAGGATCACCGCCTCGGCGGCCTCGTCGGCATCGGTTACCGGGCTGGCATCATCCTTGGCGCGGGCCTCGAACGGGGTGGCATAGACCGCCATGATGGCATGTGCTGCATCCTCCGCCAGCCGGCGCAATCCCTGCGCCAGTGCCGCATTACTACCCAAAACCATGTGTCCTAGTCCTTCGGCTGGCGCAGCAGCGACAGCGCCACTTCGTTGATATTCACCATCTGCTTGCCGGCATGCTCGAAATTCACCGTTACGCGCGGGCCCACCGCCGACTGCACCTGGCCCGGGCCCCAATCCGGGGCTGCCGGATTCTCCACCCAGTCACCCGGCGCGAAGGGCGAAGGCGCAACGCTGCCGGAAGCATGTGACGGATTGTGGGAGAAGGGGGCGGGCATCGGGCGCTCCCGATTGATCAGAACCGGCAATCATTCTAAAGAGATTCCAGCCGCAATGCCACGATCCGGAGACGCCATGGCCGCCGCCCGCAGCGATATCGACCTTGTCGCCCTGATCTGTTCCAAGCTCTGCCACGACCTTGCCGGCAGTATCGGCGCGGTGAGCAACGGGGCCGAATTGCTGGCCGAGGAAACCGATGCGGCGATGCGCGAGGAGGCGATCCGCCTGATCGCCCAGAGTGCCGGCGATGCCGCCAAGCGGCTGGCTTTTTTCCGCCTGGCGCTGGGTGCCTCCGGCGGCATGTCAGAGCCGATGGCGATGGCCGATGTCAGCCGTGTCACGGCGGAGTATTTCAATGGCGGCCGGGTGCGTCTGCTGCCACTGGTCGGGCTGCCCAACAGCCTGCCCAAGCCGCTGGCCAAGGCGCTGATGCTGGGCTTGGCGGTGATGGCGATGGCATTGCCGCGCGGCGGTGCGCTGCGGCTGGAAATGCAGAACGGCGAATGGCGGGTGCAGGCCGAAGGCAGCCCGAGCAAGCTGCCCGACGATGTGGCGATGAGCCTGCTTGGCGATGGCGCGGTGGAGGAACCGGCCGGCGCACTGGCCCGCCATGCCGCCGATCTCGCCGCCACCGCCGGCTATGCCCTCGGCCTTGAAGCCGGCGCCGAGGGCGCGGCGCTGCGTTTCTTCGCGAAAGCCTGAATCAGCGAGAAGGTTTCAGCACCGCCGCCAATGCGGCGCTGATCAGGCCGAGGGCCGCGAATTCCGGCCAGCCCGGCTGCTCGCCCAGCATCGCCATGCTGGAAAACACGCCGACCACCGGAATCATCAGGGTGGAGAGCCCGCTCACCTGCGCCGGCAGCACCTGCACCAGACGGTTCCAGGCCCAGTAGCAGAACACGAAGCAGATCACCGCGTTATAGAGCGCGGCACCCCAGGCCACGGCGCTGTAGCTATGCCAGCGATCCATTTCCAGCAGCGGCGCCATCACCACGATGGGCAGGCCACCGAGGATCATCTGCCAGCCGACGAAGGGGACGCTGGGCATTGGCACGGCGTAACGCTTGATCAGCACCGTGCCAAAGGCCCAGCTCATCGCGGCGGCCAGCACCAGCATGACGCCGAGCGGCGAGGCCGCCATGGCCTGCCATTCGCCGCCCACCAGCACCGCCAGGCCACAGAGCCCGATGCCGAGGCCGGCGAGTTTCCAGCCGGTCAGGCGCTCCCGCAGCAGCAGCGCCGACATCGGCACCAGCCATAGCGGCATGGTGAAAGCCAGGATGGTGGTGCGCCCGGCCGGCAGCATGGACAGGCCATACAGCACCAGAAGGTTCCAGAAGGTGATGTTGAACAGCGAGATCAGGGTCAGCTTGATCAGGTAGCCGGGCGGAATACCGAGCGGCATACGCCAGGCGGCAGCAATCGCGAACAGCCCCAGCGCGCCGCCGCCAAGGCAGAAGGCGCGGAAGGTGAAAACCGGCATTTCCAGCAGCGCCAGCTTCATGATCGGCCAGTTCACGCCCCAGAACAGGGTGAGCAGGGCCAGCAGCAGCAGCGAAAAAGCAGACAGGGTCGGCCGCAACGGCGCGGCGGCAGTATCGGTCATTCTGAAAAAAATCCTGGCGAGCGGCGTTTCGTCTTTTCTAGTTGGCCGCCAGCCTAATCCCAAACTCACAGGATGGCGAGTACCGCCTCGGGCGGGCGGCCCAAAGCCGCCTTGGCGCCATGCACGAAAAGCGGCCGCTCGATCGCTTCCGGATGCTTGGCCAACGCATTCAGCAGCGCGGCATCGCTCAACGCCTCCGGGTCGATGCCGGCCTCCCTGGCTTCCTTGGTGCGCAGGATGCTGCGCGCCGGGCGGCCCAGTTTCTTCACGATGCCTGCCAGTTCGCTGGCCGAGGGCGGGGTCTTGAGATACTCGATTACCTGGGGCTTTACACCCTGGCCGTGCAAGAGCGCCAGGGCCTGGCGTGACTTGGAACAACGCGGATTATGGTAGAATTGCGACGGCATGGCTGCCTGCCCCCGAAAAATCGCCGGATCAGAAAGATTGCATTTTCATGACCTCGGTTTAAATAGCAAGCCATGACGCGCCATTGGACGCTTGATGACATACCCTGGCACAGCTTCGACCCCAGCAAGGTCGATGCCGATCTGCTGCGCGCGGTGAAGGCCGCGACGCTGGTGGAACATAATGCCGAGGATTATGTCACCTATCTCTGCAACGTCTTTGCCGATGACCCGGCCTTCCAGGCGGCGGCGCGGCAATGGGGTGTGGAGGAGGAACAGCATGGCCGCGCGCTCGCGCGCTGGTGCCAGCTTGCCGATCCCAGCTTCGATCCGGCCCAGGCCATGGCCGACTTCCAGGCGCATTACCGCCTGCCGCTGGACGCGACAGATTCGGTACGCGGCAGTCGCAATGGCGAGCTGGTGGCGCGCTGCGTGGTGGAATGTGGCACATCGAGTTTCTACAGCGCCATCCGCGATGCCACCGACGAGCCGGTGTTGAAGATGGTGGCGGCCAAGATCGCCGGCGACGAGTTCCGCCATTACAAGCTGTTCCTCGATCACCTGCAGCGCTACCAGGCCAGCGCACCGATGAGCCGGCTGGCGCGGCTGCGCATTGCGCTCGGCCGCATCAACGAAGCCTCGGATGATGAACTCGCCATGGCCTATTGGTGCGGCAATGGACGCCAGACGGTCTATGACCGTGGCCGCGAAAGCGCTGCCTATGCCCTGCGCGCCACCGGCCTCTATCGTTTCGGCCATATCCAGCGCGGCCTCGGCATGGCGCTGAAGGCCTGCGATTTCCAGCCTCAAGGCTGGTTCAGCCGGCTTTTCGCGCAAGTCGGCTGGCGCCTGCTGCAATGGCGCCGCCGGCAACTGGCAACCCAGGCAACGGCCTGATTGGCGCTAATGCTCCGGCGGTAAGTCGGCAAGCCAGTCGGCGCAAAGCTGGAACAGCTCCTCCTCGCGCGGCTCGCCGAACAGAAAGTGGCTCATCTCCGGCATCTCGCGGAACACCGCGCGGCCGGGATAATGCGAGGCCACGGCGCGGCAGGAAGCCGCCGGCGTCACCTTGTCGTCGCTGCCAGCCAGCACCAGCAGCGGGCAGCGCACGCGGTGGAAGCTGACGCGGCTGGCGGCATGCCAGTCCAGCCACCACAGCAATGATTCAAAGATCGCGCGACCGGATTCCGGCACCAGGCGCGCCAGCGTGTCGCGTTGCAGCGCGGGCGGCAGCTTGTCGAGCGAGAACTGCTCCGCCATGGCCGGATCCGGCGGCAGCGGTTTCTGCCAGATCGAACCGCCCTGCCACAGCAGATGCAGCGCGCCGCCGACTTCCTCCAGACTGCGCGGCATGATGCCCCAGGGTGCCACCGGCGCCAGCAGGATGGCGCCGCGGCAGAGATCGCGGGCTGCCAATTGCTGCGCCAGCAGGCCGCCGAGCGAATGGCCGATCAGCACCGGCTTGGACGGCAGGCGGGCGATTTCCGCTTCCATGGCGGCGCGGTAATCGGCAAGGCCAAGCCGCGCCAGGTCGCTATCGGGCCGCTGGCCGGCCTGTTCCGGGCCATGCAGCGGCAGGTCCGGCGCATGGGTGCGCCAGCCGCGATGGCTGAGGAAACTGCGGAAACGCTCGAACACCCAGCCGCCGACAAAGGCGCCGTGCAGCAGCAGGATTTCGCCGCGATGCGCCATGTCAGGTTTTCACGTAGCCGCGGAATTCGGCCACGATGGTTTCGTAGATCGGCCGCTTGAACGGCACGATCAGGTCCGGCAAATCGGAGAAGCGGGCCCATTTCCAGGCATCGAATTCAGGATGCGCGGTGGCGATGTTGATCACGTCCTCCTCGCCGATCAGGCGGCAGAGATACCATTTCTGCTTCTGGCCGCGATATTTTCCCTTCCAAACCTTGTCGGCGATGTCGGGCGGCAGGTCATAGCTCAGCCAGTCGCGGCTTTCGGCGATGATGGCGGTGCGCGCGGGCGGCACGCCGATCTCTTCCTCCAGTTCGCGCAGGGCGGTCTGGCGCGGATCCTCGCCTGGATCAATGCCGCCCTGCGGCATCTGCCAGGCTTCGGCGGTCTGGTCGATGCGGCGGCCGACGAACACCATGTCGGCCTCGTTCAGCAACGCGACACCGACGCCAAGACGGTAGGGGCGGGCTTCATCGGACATGGCTGCGAACTCCAGCGCTATTATTCAGGGGTTTGACGATTCACCACGGCAGAAACCGGCGCCAGGGCATAGCTCTTGCCGGCCAGCGTTTTGCTCCAGGCCAGCAGGCGGTCGAGCGTGACCGGATAGGGCTGCGCGAAGCCGACGGCAACACCGGTGCCGCGCGCCAGCCGCTCCAGTTCCTCAAGCCGCGATTCGATCACCGGCCCTGTCGGCTGCTGGTCGATCTGGCGGTTCGAGATGGCGAACACGCCGCCGGCATCGCGCATGGCGCGGGCGGCCACCGAACGCGGCGCGGTGCGCGCATCGACAAACATCAGGCCGCGCGTCTTCAGTGTCTCGGCGACGATGCGCATATGCTCAGGGCTGGAGGTGTATTTCGCGCCCATGAAATTGGTGAAGCCGATATAGCCCGGCACGCGGGTCAGCGACCAATCCAGCCGGCGCAGATTCTCCGGCTCGGTCAGCGACGTGAGCAACGTATACGGCCCCGGATCGCTGGAGGGATACTCGAACGGCTCCATCGGCAATTGCAGCAGCACTTCATGGCCCTGGCGCCGCGCATACTCGATCTGCACCGCGAGATTCGGCGCATAGGGATTGAAGGCGAAGGTGATGGCCGGCGGCAGCAGGTCGGCGGCCTTGGTGGTCAGTGTTTCGCTCAAACCCACATTGGCCAGCACGATGGCGATGCGCGGGCGGTCGGCGGGTTCGTTATAGGGCCGGGCATAGGCACGCCAGGGCTGGCGGCCATCGCTGCCGATTTTCGGCATCGGGCCGACATTGGTGTTGTCCACCAGGGCCGGATCGGGCGCCACCAGCAGGCCGCTCGGCAGGTAGTTCGCCGTATCCATCTGCTTCGGCTTCTGCTCGCCAGCCTTCTGGTCGGGTGCCAGCTTGGCTTCCGGCGGCAGGGTGAGGCGTGCCACGCCGATCACCACTTCCGAGCCGGGCAATTGCACCAGGCTCTGGTTGATGACGGAGAGCCAGCCAATCAGGGTGATGAACCCGCCGAGGAACAGCGCCCAGCTCAGCACCAGCAGGCGGCGGCTGACGGTGCGGGCATCGCCACGCAGGAAGCCCGGCCAAAGCACCAGACCGATGATGTGGAGCACGCGCAGCAGCTTATGCTTGAAGCCTTCGCGCGGCGGCGGCGCCATCATCGGCGCCTCTGCCATCATCTCCATGTCGCCATGGGCCATGCCATCTTCACCAGGCGGTTGCGACACCGCCATGGTGATATCCAGCTCGTCTTCGTGTTGCTTTGGCTTCTTGCGCAGCCTGGCGAAAGGCGCCAGCAACCGGCCCATCAGGCCGGCTTTCTTCGGCTCCGCCGGCAGGGCGCGATCGTCAGGATCGGCCTGAAGCGTCACTTCTTCGCGGTCGGTTTCGGCGGGCTGCGCAGCAGCTCGAGCGCCGATTGCAGCACCACGTCAGGACCATCGCCCGGCTTGGCGCTGGTATTCGGTGCCGGTGCCGGCGTCGGAGTCGGAGCCTCGCCCGGCTTCGCTGCCGGCTCCTCGTCGGCCTCGCGCTGGCCGTTCAGCTCGCGCCGCGCCTTCAGCGCCGCCGCGATCTGGCGGTCACGGTCGCTCCACACTTCCACATCCGGCGTGATGCCGGTCTTGTCGATGGAGCGGCCCGACGGCGTGAAGTAGCCCGCCGTGGTCAGCTTCATGCCGCCGAATTCGCCAAGCGGAATCATGGTCTGCACCAGGCCCTTGCCGAACGTGGTGTTGCCCACCAGCACGGCGCGGCGATGATCCTGCAGCGCGCCGGCTACAATTTCCGATGCCGAGGCCGAGCCGCCATTGATCAGCACGGCAATCGGCTTGCCATCGGTGACGTCGCCGCGCTTGGCGTTGAAGCGCTGGCCTTCATCGGCATTCGAGCGCAGCGAACGCGTCGAAACGATCTCGCCCTGGTTCAGGAAGGCATCGGCCACCGAGATCGCCTGATCCAGCAGGCCGCCCGGATTGTCGCGCAGGTCGATCACATAGCCCTTCAGCTCCGGCCCGATCTCGACCTTAAGCTTCTCGATCGCGGCGCTCATGTCCTGCGTGGTGTGCTCGTTGAACGACGAGACGCGCAGATAGGCGATATCGCCCTCGCGGCGGCTGCGCACCACGCGGGTCTTGATCACCGCGCGCACCACTGGCACGTCCATCGGCTTGGTGGTGGCATCGGTGCCGCGCCGGATGGTCAGCACGATCTTGCTGTTCGGCGCACCGCGCATCTTCTCGATGGCTTCCTGCAGGGTCTTGCCCAGCACCGGGTCGCCGTCGAGATGCGTGATCATGTCGCCCGGCAGCAGGCCGGCACGCTGTGCCGGCGTGTCGTCGATCGGCGACACCACTTTCACCAGGCCATTCTCCATGGTGACTTCGAGGCCGAGGCCGCCGAATTCGCCACGGGTCTGCACACGCGCTTCCTGGAAGCTGCGCGGCGGCATGTAGATCGAGTAGGGATCGAGCGAGGAGAGCATGCCGTTGATGGCGGTCTCCATCAGCTGCTCGTCCTTGGTTTCCTTGTAGTAGTCGTTGCGCACGCGCTCGAAAATCTCACCGAAGAGATTGAGCTGCTTGTAGGTGTCGCTGTTCTGCAGCGCGCCCACCTTGTTCGGGGCCGCGAACAGTCCCACCGAGCCCATCAGGGCAAAGGCGCAGACGCCACCCAGGAGGAAATTGCGCATGTCAGCCGCTCACCTTTCTGTCGCCCGCCGCCAGCCATGGTAGGGGATTTACCGGCTCGCCTTTGCGACGCAGTTCAAGATATAGAACCGGCTTGTCGTCATGCCCAGCCCCGGCTGCGTTTCCGGAGCCATCGCCGCCCATGCGACCTACAGGTTCGCCAGCCAGGACGAATTGGCCAACCGCGCGGTCAATCCGGCCAAAACCGGCCAATAACGAATGATATCCACCGCCATGTGCGATGATCAATAGCTGTCCGTAGCCACGGAAGGGGCCGGCGAACATCACTTTGCCGTCAGCAGGCGCCACCACCTGGCCGCCACCCCGGGTTTCAATGCGCAAACCGCGCGAAACCGCGCCGCTGGCCTCGGTGTCGCCGTAGCGGCCGACGATGCGGCCGCGCGCCGGCAGCGCGGCGCTGCCTTCAAGGGCGGCGTAATTCTCCGCCGGCTGGCTGCCGCTGGGTGCCCGCTTACCCCGGTTTTCCGCCTCTTTCGCCGCCCTGGCGCGGGCTTCGGCCTCGCGCCTTTCCTGCTCCAGCAGGCGGTCCACCAGGGCGCGCAGGTCCTTGGCCTGCTCGGCCAGGCGCACGCTGCGCTCGCGCTCCGCGCCACGCTCCTCCTGGGTCTGCGCTACTTCCGCGGCGGTTTCCGTCTGCAACTGCTCCAGGTCGCGGCGTTCGCTATCCAGCTTGGCGATGGCCTGGCCCAGTGCCTTCTGCTCGGCGGCGATACCGGCACGCAAAGCGGCCAGGCGGTCCAATTCGGCCCGCAGCGCGGCGGCGCGGCTTTCGATCTCCGGCACCAGGGCGGCGATAAGCTGGCTGGCGCGCACCATGTCGAGCGCCGAACCCGGCGCCAGCACCATGGCTTCCGGCGGCTGGCGGCTGAGGCGGGCGAGGCTGGAAAGCGTTGCCGCCAGTTCCTCGCGGCGGCCCTCGAAGGCAGCCTGGGCCTTGGTTTCATCGGCCAGCAGGCGGGTAAGCTGTTCCTCGCTGCGCGAAACGGCGTCTTCCTGGGCCTGCAGCTTGCGCGCGGCCTGCACCAGGCGGCGGCGCAGCTCCTGCGCCTTCTGCGCCAGCTTGCCGGCCTCGCGGTCGAGTTCGCGCTGGCGGTCGCGGCTCTCTTTAAGCTGCCGCTGCACATCCTCAAGCTGTTGCTGCTGCTGCCGGGCGGCATTGCTTTCCGCCAGCGCGGGAGCAGTGCCGACCAACGTTCCGATCAGCGCGGCGGCAAGCGCGGGGCGGAGCGGTTTATGCACGGCGTTGCTGCGGCTCCGTGGCAGAGGCGGCTTTTGGCTGGGCCAGGTTCTGGCCGGTCATCTCGGCCGGCGGCGCAAGCTGCAGGAAATGCAGCAGGGTCGGCGCCAGGTCGCAGAGGCGACCATCGCTCAAGCTGTAGCCGTCGCGGCCGACCAGCACCAGCGGCACCAGATTGGTGGTGTGCTGGGTATGGGCCTGGCCCGAAGCCGGGTCACGCATCTCTTCCAGATTGCCATGGTCGGCGGTGATCAGCAGCACGCCGCCGGCCTGCAGCACCGCCTGTTCCAGCCGCGCCAGGCAGGTATCGATGGTTTCCGCCGCCTTCACCGCTGCCGGCAGCGAACCGGTATGGCCCACCATGTCCGGGTTGGCGTAGTTCACCGTGATCTGGTCGTATTGCCCGCTCTCGATGGCGGCGACCAGCTTGTCGGTGACTTCGGCTGCCGACATTTCCGGCTGCAGATCGTAGGTCGCCACTTTCGGCGACGGCACCAGGATGCGGTCTTCGCCCTCATAAGGCTGCTCCTCACCACCATTCATGAAGAAGGTGACGTGGGCATATTTCTCGGTCTCGGCGATGCGCAACTGCTTACGCTGCGACTTCGCCAGCCATTCGCCAAGCGTGTTGGGATAGCGCACCGGCGGGAACGCGGTGGCAAGGAATTCGTTCAACTGCGTCGAATATTCCGCCATGCCGGTGGCGGCGGCGAAAGCCGGGCGCAGCGGGCGCGGGAAGGCATCGAAATGCGGCTCCAGCAGGCTTTGCAGGATTTCGCGCGCCCGGTCGGCGCGGAAATTGGCCATCATCAGGCCATCGCCATCGCGCATGCCGGCATAGCCGTCGATCACCGTCGGCAGGATGAATTCATCGCTTAAATCGGCGGCATAGGCATCGTTGACGGCAGCTTCCGCGCTCGTCGCATGCTTGCCTTCGGCCAGCGCAATCGCGGCATAGGCCTGCGCCACGCGATCCCAGCGCTTGTCGCGGTCCATGGCGTAGAAGCGGCCTGAGAGGGAAGCGAAACGCACCTGTTTCACATCGCCGAGAAGTTTGCGGAAGTCGGCAAGGAATTCCAGTACCGAGCGCGGCGGCGTGTCGCGGCCATCGCTGAAGGCGTGCAGCCACACCTTCACGCCGGCGGCATCGGCGATCCTGGCCACGGCGGCGATGTGGTCCTGGTGCGAATGCACGCCGCCCGGCGAGAGCAGGCCGAGCAGATGCAGCGCGCCGCCGCTCTGCTTCAGCTTGGCGATGGTTTCCGCAATCGCCGGCACATTGGCCAGCGTGCCATCGGCGACCGCATTGTCGATGCGTCCCAGGTCCGGCACGGCGATGCGGCCAGCGCCGATATTCATGTGGCCGACTTCCGAATTGCCCATCTGGCCATCCGGCAGGCCGACATCGCGGCCCGAGGTGCCGACGCGTGCAAAGGGCCGGGTCGAAACCAGCCGGCGCCAGGTCGGCAGGCTGGCCTGGGCAATGGCGTTGTCGGTCGGGTCGTCGCGCAGCCCCCAGCCATCCAGGATGCAGAGGACGACGGGCTTCGGGACGGTCTGGGAGGTCAGGTTGGTCATGGTCGCAGTTTCAGGAAAATCCGGCAGAATCGGCAATTACTTAGCGCAGTCGGGATACTTAGTCACGGATTGCTGGCTCAATCCCCGGATCAATCTCGGTGATAGGGGTGATTGTTCAGCAGGCTCCAGGCCCGGTAAAGCTGTTCCAGCAGCAGCACTCTTGCCAGCAAATGCGGCCAAGTCATGGCGCCAAAAGCGATTTTCAGCCTCGCCTGGGCCAGCAGGGCGGCATCCAGGCCATCCGCACCGCCGATCAGGAAGGCCAGCTCAGCCTCGCCGTTGTCGCGCCATTGCCCGATCTGGGCGGCGAAATCGCGGCTGGTCAGGTTCTTGCCATGCTCGTCCAGCGCCACCAGCACGGCGCCCTTGGGGCAGGCGGCCCGCAGCAAGTCCGCCTCGCGCTGCTTGCGCTCCAGCACCGTGCCGGCGGTTTTCTTGTCCTCGACTTCGCGGATCTCCACCGCCAAGGGCAGCCGCTCGCGGTAGCTGCCGATCAGCGCCTGGGCGGCATCATGCTTGGCGCGGCCGGCTCGGCCGACGCAGGCTATGGTGATGCGCACTCACGCCGCGGCGGTTTCAGCCGCCGGCTCGGGGATATCCACGCCCCACATCTTTTCCAGCCGGTAGAAGCCACGCACCTCGGGCCGGAAGATATGCACCACGATGTCGCCGGCATCGATCAGCACCCAGTCGCCAACGCCTTTGCCCTCCACCCGTGCCTTGTGCCCGGTGGCCTCATGGATGCGCTGAGCCAGATGCTCGGCAATGGCACCGACCTGGCGCGAGGAACGGCCCGAGGCGACCACGATGTAATCCGCCACCGACGATTTGCCGGCCAGCGGGATCGAAACGATCTCCTCGGCCTTGTCGTCGTCCAGCGATTTCAGGATCAGCTTGTGCAGCTTTTCCACCGCCGCGGTGGGCTTGTTAGGGTCGGCGGCCTTCACCGCCTTGGCGGCGGGCTTGGCTGCTTTCGGTTTCGCGGGGGCTTTGGGCTTTGCAGCGGCCTTCGGTTTCGTCGCGGCCTTCACCTTGGGGGCGGCGGCCTTCTTCGGGACGGCAATCTTGCCCTTGGCAGCGGTTGCTGCCGGTTTACGGGTGCTTTTCGGCTTCGATGCTGTGGCTATGGCGCGGCCCTCCTCCTGGCCGGGCGAGGCTGCCCGGGTGCAATTCCGACCCAGTGCGGCGCCGATTCGGCGCCGCTCCGAATCGGGCACAGAATACCCCGACTCGGGTGTTTGAACAATGACAGGTCAGAGAAACCAGAACCAGGTGACCAACAGGAAGGGCAGCAGCAACAGCGGCAGCGACCAGGCCATGTAGCCGAAGAAGCTCGGCATGCGGATGCCGGCCTGTTCGGCGATGGCCTTGACCATGAAATTCGGCGCATTGCCGATATAGGTGACGGCGCCGAAGAACACCGCGCCGGCCGAGATCGCCAGCAGCGTGCCGGCCATCGGCCCCATCAGCGCCTGGGCATCGCCGCCGGCCATGTTGAAGAACACCAGGTAGGTCGGGGCGTTGTCGAGGAAGGCGGAAAGCAGGCCGGTGAGCCAGAAATACATCGCGTTATGCGGTGTGCCATCGGGATTGCTGGCGAGTTCTATCACTGCCTTCAAGGCGCCCGCCTCGCCGGCGCGCAGGATCGCGATCACCGGCACGATGGTGAGGAAGATGCCGGCAAACAGCTTCGCCACCTCGCGGATCGGTTCCCAGTCGAAGCCATTGCCCCGGCGGGTTTCGGACCGCGTCAGCCACAGCGACATCCCGGCCAGCGCCAGCAGCAGGATGTCACGTGCCAGGTTCTGCAGCGCCACGTTGATGCCGAACAGGCTCAGCGAAGCCCCCGGCTTCCAACTGCCCGACATCAGCACCGCCGCCACCACGCCGCCAAGCAGCACGATGTTGATGCCGCCCTCGATTCTCACTGGATTATCCGGCGTCGGGTCACGCCGGATCACGCCTTCGCTGCGGTAGTAATGGCGGTCGATGAAATAGAATACGGCCAGCATCATCACGCTGATCAGCAGCATCGGCAGCAGCATGGCTTGCGTCGTCCAGAAGAAGCTGATGCCGAGCAGGAAGCCCAGGAAGAGCGGCGGATCGCCAAGCGGCGTAAGCGCGCCGCCGACATTGGCGACCAGGATGATGAAGAACACAATGACATGCACATTGTGCTTGCGGTTGTCATTGGCGCGGATCAGCGGCCGGATCAGCAGCATCGCGGCGCCGGTGGTGCCCATCCAGCTGGCCAGCAGGGTACCCAGCGCCAGGATGCCGGTATTCAAGGCCGGTGAGCCGTGAAGATTGCCGGTGATGCGCACGCCGCCAGCGATGGTGAAGAGGCTGAGCAGCAGCACCACGAAGGGAATGTATTCATGCAGCGCCACTTCCAGCACGGCATGCATCGCAGGGCCGATGCCTTCGCGCAGGCCGAAGGGAATCAGGAAGGCCAGCGCCCAGAAGGCGGCGATCTTGCCGTAATGGTGATGCCAGAAATGACTGGCCAGCAGCGGCAGCAAGGCGATGGAAAGCAGGATGCCGGCGAAAGGCAGGCCCCAGAGCAGGCTGAGGCTGCTGCCATCAATGGCCGCCGCCTGAGCCGGCATTGCCAGGAACAGGCTGAAGGCAGAAAGGCCGATGCCCGTGGTGATTCGGATGCGCATCGGCCCCCCGCTTTGCTGGTCTATGCTTGTCCCCCGTATATGGGAAATTTATATCCCTATTTCAAGATCGGAAAAACAGCAGGGTAAGCAACCCGAAGAGCGGCAGCAGGATACAGCAGCTCCAGGCCATGTAGCCGAAGAAACTCGGCATTTTCACGTTCATCTCTTCTGCGATGGCCTTGACCATGAAATTCGGCGCGTTGCCGATATAGCTGTTGGCACCCATGAACACCGCGCCGGCCGAGATCGCCGCCAACGTGGCGCCAAGCGGCCCCATCAGCGTGGCGGCGTCGCCGCTCGCCATGTTGAAGAACACCAGATAGGTCGGCGCGTTGTCGAGGAAGCTGGACAGTGAGCCGGCGAGCCAGAAATACATCGCGTTGTTCGGCGTGCCGTCCGGGTTGGAGGCCAGCGCCACCAGTCCGGCCAGGGCGCCATCCTTGCCGGCGCGCAGGATGGCGATGGCTGGAATGATGGTGATGAAGATGCCGGCGAACAGCTTGGCTACTTCCAGGATCGGGCCCCAGGAGAAACCGTTGCCGCTGCGCGTTTCGGCCTCGGTGAGTTTCAGCGAGGCGAAGGTGATGGCCAGCAGGGCGATGTCGCGTGCCAGGTTCTGCAATTCGACGTCGACGCCGAAGATGCTGAAGGTCACGCCGGGTTTCCAGGTGCCGGACATCAGCACCGCCAGCACGATGGCTGCCAGCAGCACCAGATTGACGCCGCCCTGCATGCCGATCGGGCTGTCGGGTGTCGGGTCCGCCGGCACGATGCCTTCCTTGCGGAAATAGTAGCTGTCGATGACGTAGAACAGGCCGAGCAGCACCACGGTGCTGACCAGGGTCGGCATGAACAGATGCGAGGTGGTCCAGAAGAAATCGACGCCCTTGAGGAAGCCGAGGAACAGCGGCGGATCGCCAAGCGGCGTGAGCGAGCCGCCGATATTCGAAACTAGGAAGATGAAGAACACCACTACATGCACATTATGCTTGCGGTTGTCGTTGGCGCGGATCAGCGGCCGGATCAGCAGCATCGAAGCGCCGGTGGTGCCCATCCAGCTCGCGATCACGGTGCCGACCAGCAGCATGGCGGTGTTGAGGCTCGGCGAGCCGTTGAGGTTGCCGGTGATGCGCACGCCGCCGGCCACGGTGAACAACGCCAGCAGCAGGATGATGAAGGGGATGTATTCATGCAGGGCCACTTCCAGCAACACATGGGCGGTGGCGCCGCTGCCGTCGCGCAAGGCGAAGGGAAGGATGAAGCAGAGCGCCCAGAAGGCGGAGATCTTGCCGAAATGATGATGCCACAGGCTGGGCGTCAGCAGTGGCAGCAGCGCGATGGAAAGCAGGATGCCGGCAAAAGGCAGCACCCACAGGATGCTCATGCCTCGCGCATCGATGGCGGCGGCTTGCGCCGGTGCGGCTGCAAACAGGAGCGTGGCGGCCAGCAGCAACAGCGGCGCGGCGCGGAACAGGCGGTACGGCATCAGATTTCCCCCAAGGATTTGGCCGGTAGCGTAACGGCCTCGGCAGTCCGGCTCAACCTTTAGGGGCGGGGCCTAGCTGCCGGCAAAATGTGGTCTGTCCTCGATCACACCGGCTGGGTCCTGGCGCAGAATCACCTCGGCACCAGGGAAGAGCTGTTGCAGTTCGGCAATGATCTCTTCCGAGATGCGGTGTGCCGCACGCAAGGTGAGATCGGGATCGAGCTCAAGGTGAAATTGGATGAAGGTGTGCTGGCCCGAGGTGCGGGTGCGCAGATCGTGCATCGCCCGGGCCTCGGGATGCTGCAGCACCGTGGCGCGGATGCTGTCGCGCTCGGCATCGGTCAGCTCGCGGTCCATCAACTGATCCAGTGCCTGGCGCACGATATCAGTGGCGCTCTTGAGGATCACCATGGCCACCAGCAGCGCACCGGCCGGATCGACCCAGTCGAAGCCGGGGCGGGCAGCCAATACCAGGGCGGCGATCACGGTGAGGTTGGTGAGCAGGTCGCTGACGTAATGCAGCCGGTCGGCGGTTACCGCCAGGGAGCCGGTACGGCGCACCACATGGCGCTGGAACAGCACCAGAGCCACGGTGAGCAGGACCGAGAACACCATCACCGCGATACCAATGCCGGAATGCTCGGGCGGCGTCGGCGCGCGCAGCCTCTGCACGGCTTCCCAAATCAGGAACAGAGCCGAGCCACCGATCAGCGTTGCCTGGCCCAAACCCGCCAGCGCTTCCGCCTTGCCATGGCCAAAGCGGTGTTCACGGTCGGCGGGCGTCAGTGCCGTGCGCACCGCCAGCAGGTTCAGCAGTGAGGCCAGCGCATCCAGGCCGGAATCGAGCAGGCTGGAAAGCAAAGCCAGCGAGCCGGATTGCCACCAGGCGAAAGCTTTAGCTGCCACCAGGATCAGTGCGACGCTGAAGGAGGCGTAAGTGGCCAGCCGCAGCAGGCGCTGACTGGCTGCCTGATCGCGGCTCACGGGTAGAGGCGCTCGGTGCGCCAGCTATTATTGCCGTCGCGGTGATAGACCAGCCGGTCATGCAGGCGGAACGGCCGGTCGGCCCAGAATTCGATGCTTTGCGGCGCCAGGCGGAACCCGGACCAATGCGGCGGACGAGGAACCTCGCCGATGGCGAACTTGGCGGCATATTTTGCCACGGCAGCCTCCAGTTCGAAGCGGCCCTGTAAAGGCCGCGACTGCGCCGAGGCCCAGGCGCCGATGCGGCTGTCGCGCGGGCGCGAGGCGAAATAGGCATCGGCCTCGGCATCGCTCACCACGCTTATGGGGCCGCGGAACCGCACCTGGCGGCGCAGGCTTTTCCAGTGAAACAGGGCAGCCGCCTTGGGATGCTCGAGCAGTTCGCGGCCCTTGGCGCTTTCGAAGTTGGTGTAGAACACCACGCCATCGGCACCGATATCCTTCAACAGCACCATGCGCAGGTTCGGCAGCCCATCCTGATCCACGCTGGCCAGCGCCATGGCACTGGGATCGTTCGGCTCGGAAAGCTTGGCTTCGGCAAACCAGGTTTCAAAATGTGCAATCGGGTCGGTGAACGCGTCCATGCTGGCCTCAAAAAAGTGGCTTTTCCGCCCCCGGAAGTCCCATGTGGCTTATGTAGCGCATGCCGCAACAATTCCCAACCCCCGCCGCAATCCCGCCGTATTCCGGGCCGAACCTCCTAGCCATCCCGAGGGCGGTTCCCACCGGAACGCAACACCCCGGGCAACGAAATCAAAGGACCCTGAACCCATGACCGCCCATACCACCCTTCCCGCCATTGCTGTCGCCCAGCCGGGCCGCCCGGCATTGCGTGCAGGTGGTCGCGCCGGCAAGTGGGTGGCGCTCGGCCTCGTCGCGGTGCTTGCCGCTGGCTGTGCCGACCAGGGTCCGAAACAGAATGCCGGTGCCGTGCTTGGCGGTGTTGGCGGCGCGGTAGCCGGTGCGCAGTTCGGCAAGGGCACCGGCCGCCTGGTCGGCGTTGCCGCCGGCACCATGCTTGGCGCGCTGCTCGGCTCCGAGGTCGGCAAGTCGCTCGATAACGCGGATCGCCAATATCTCGGCCAGGCCAACCAGCGCGCCTTTGAAACCGCCCGTTCCGGCACCGCCGTGACCTGGCGCAACCCCGATAGCGGCAATTACGGCACCGTGGTGCCGCAGCCCGCCTACCAGACCGCCAGCGGCGATTATTGCCGTGAGTTCCAGCAGACGATCAGCGTCGGTGGCCAGAGCCAGCAGGGCTACGGCACCGCCTGCCGCCAGCCGGATGGCACCTGGAAGATCACCCAGTAGCGTTGCCGTCAGAGGCCACTTCTGACTTTTCCCCCAGAGCCAGTTTTCCCCAGAGTTAGTACGCGTTCCTCTAGTTTCTCTTCCCCCAGACTAGGCGTGGCCCGGCAACCCCGGCCACGCCATTTTTTTTGTCGCCGAAGGGTAAATCCGCGCTAAGCTATCCTTAACGCTCCAGTTGCAGACTGGAGTCTGGTCCTGCCGCCAGAAAGCAGCGGGACCATAACACTGCTAACCGGATGATGGAGGCCAGAATGGTCGACGGCACCGGCAGCACCCAGGCTTCAGCATGGAAGCAGGGTGCTGCATCGAAACTCCCGGCATTCAAGAGCGCCAGCAACAGCAGTGGCGCTCCCCAGAATGCCCCTGCTGAACAAAACCCTGTTCTCGCCGCCGGCAAAGCCGCGCTGGAAAAGCTGCGCCAGCCGCGCGCGCGTTCGGAAGCCGAGACCAAGCTCGAGGAAGTGCTGCAGGCGATGAAGCGCGCCAGCAAATCCTCCAAGCTGGATGCGGCGCGGCGCAAGCTGGAGCAGCTCAAGGCCCGGCTCAAGGCGCTGGAAATGGCGGCGGCCTCTGCTGCCGCGCGCGGCGATGCCAAGGCGGCCAAGGCGATTGCCAACGAAGTGAAGCAGCTGGCGCGCGATCTTGCCGGCGCGCTGCGCGAGGCCGGCCAGGGTAGTGGTGCCATTGCCATGGCACAGCAGCCCAAGGATACGGAAAAACTCGATCCTGCCGCCAAGACCGGCACGCTTGCCGAAGGCCGGCCGGAAATGGCTGCCGATCAGGCCGCCGCGATGATCAAGGAGGCGCTGAACGCGGCGGCTAGCGATCCTGCCATACAGGATGCCAAGGAAGCCCAGGCCGAGCGGCAGGCGCTCGACAGCATCAAGGCCGAGGCGCGCGGCCTGATGAAGCAGCTCAAGAAGCTGCTGGAAAAGGCGCGGTTGGCGCTGTTCAATCCGCTTGCCGACAAGAAGGATGCGGCCAAGGCCGACAAGGCCTTCAACGAGGCCGAGCAGGCGCTGGCGGCGCTGAATGCCGCCTCGCTGCCCAGCGGCGGAGCCGCGCTTGATCTCGGCGGCATCGGTGTTGATGTGAAGGCTTGAACATCACGCAGCCTCGACGCCATGATGGCGCATGACCAATGCACCGATCCTGACGCTTGAAATCGATCTTGCCGCGCCGCAGAGCATCGGGCATTTGCCAGGCGGCGGCGAGCGCCGCTGCGTGCCGATCGTCGGCGGGCGCTTCAGCGGCCGCGTCAAGGGCGCAGTGCTGGCCGGCGGTGCCGATTGGCAATGGCTGCGCGGCGACGGCGTGGCCGATATCGATGCACGTTACCTGCTGCAGACTGAAACGGGTGCCGGCATCGAGGTGTGGAGCCGCGGTCTGCGCCATGGCCCGCCCGGTGTGATGGCGCAACTTGCGGCGGGCGAGCCAGTGGATCCGGCGCTGTATTACTTTCGCACCTCGCTGCGTTTCGAGAGCGCGGCGCCGGAACTGCAATGGCTGGTACGCACGCTCGCCTATGGCAAGGGGCAGCGCCTGGCCAATCAGGTGCGGCTCAGCGTCTACGCTATCGACTGATCAGGCGACTGATCAGGAAACAGCCGGCTCGTTACGAAACGGCAGGGGGCGCCTTTTCCGGCGGCTGGCGTGATGCTTCCTCGCGCAGGTCGCGCAGCGTGCCGCAAAGCGCCACGATCCGCCCGGTGCTGTCGCGCCGCGCAATGCCCATCAGGCGCATCTTGCGCCAGGTGCGCGGCCCATATTGCCCTTCCTGATCGCCGACGCGGAATTCCACTTCTGCCGGGCGGCCCTCGCGGCGCAAGGTGTTGAAGAACTGCGTCACCAACTGGCGGTCGGCGAAATGCGTCGAGTCGACCAGCACGTCCACCGCCGCCGGTGCCGCCGAAGGCGACAGGTTGAGCATGCGGAACATGTTGTCGGACCACATCAGGTGATCGTCTTCCAGCGTCCATTCCCAACTGCCGAAACCGGCCAGCCGCTCGGCAGTGGCATAGCTCTGGGCGCGTGCCGCCAGGGCTTGCTCGGCGGCGACATGGGCGGCGGTGGCCTCGGCGCGGGCACGGTCTATATCCGCCACCAGTTCGGCATTGCGCAGCCGCAGCGCCAGGGAAACGCGTTCCTGGCGATGAGTCGAATGGGCGCGGATACAGAAGGTGATGGCAAGCACGATGCCGAACAGCCCCATGACATATTGCGGCGTGCCGCCATCAATCAGCACACGGGCGAAGAGCGGTAGCGCCAGCATGACGAAGAAGGCGTAGAAAGCCGGCAGATGCGGCGCGCGGGTGTTGGAATTCGACAAGGCCAGGCCCGACCACATGACGCAGAGCACCGCCTGCTGGGCATAATCCTGGGTGCCGGCATGCAGCCAGAAGAAGATGCCCCAGGCGGCGCCGGTGACGCTGGAACCGATAGTGAAGCGCTGTGCCCAATACTGCCAGCGTTGCTGGCGGTTGGTATCCTCGGCAAAGCCATAGCGCTGATGGTCCAGCCACCACGTGCCGAGCGTGTAGAGCAGGGTGATGCCAACCGCCTCGATCCAGTCGACTTCCTGGCGAAAGGCAGCAAAGCCGGCGAACAGCACCACATAGGGCAGATAACGCGTCGGCCAGCTATACTGGAACAGCCGCTCGATGAGCATGGCATCGATCAGCGGCGAGGGATTCTCAAGCAGACTATCGTCGTCCTCCGCCAGCCGCGCGACCAGCGCGGTATGCGAGGTGTTGCTATCGGGCAATGACACTAATCCCCTGATGCGTAAACCCAAGATCGGGCGCGGCAATAATATTGCCGAGAGTGTAATGCAGTGTCAGCGGAGCGGAAGTCACAAAAAAACAGATTTCAGAAATTTCATCGGGAATAACGCTGGAACTCCTGCACGGAATGCGAGTGCCGCTTAGGCGCCGGCGAGGAATCGCTTGGTGATCTGATGCGCCAGGCTGAGCGGTGGCGGCATGCGCAACGGCGCGTTCATGTCGGTGCTGGCGCGCAGCATCACCGCCACTTCATCGCGATGGAACCAGCGCGCGTCTTCAAGTTCGTGAAGATCCACGGTCAACGCATCGGAAGTTGCCTCGGCGACACAGCCGATCATCAGCGAAGAGGGGAACGGCCAGGGCTGCGAGGCGATGTAGCGCACCTCGGCGGTGGCCAGGCCGGCTTCCTCGGCCAGTTCGCGGCGCACCGCTTCCTCGATGGTCTCGCCGGGTTCCATGAAACCGGCGAGCGCGGAATAGACTCCGGGCAGAAACTGGCGCTGGCGGCCGAGCAGGATGCGGTCGCCCATCACGCCCAGCATGATCACCACCGGATCGGTGCGGGGGAAATGCTGCGCCTTGCAGGCCTCGTTGCTGCAGCGGCGGCTATAGCCGGCATCTTCCGCCACGCTCGGTGCGCCGCATTGGGCGCAGAAGCGGTGGCGGCGGTGCCAGTCGGTCATGCTGCGCGCCTGGGCCAGGATGGCGGCTTCGGGCAGGCTGAGCTGCGGCGCGATGGAGCGCACGTCGATGAATTTGTTCTGCTCGTCTGCCAGGCCCTCGATGCCTGGCACCGCATCCACGTCGATGGCGAAATGCGCCACGCCATTCTCCAGGCCCAGCAGCAGGGTCGGGCAATCCGCCAGCGCGGCGGCATAGCGCTGCGGGAACCAGGCCAGCCGGGCGCCGCCCTCCAGCGCGATCAGCGGCTTGAGCTCATGCAGCAGCAGGAAGCGGCTGTTCTCGGCCCCAAGCTGTGCCTTGAGCCAGTCTGAATCGCGGCGGTGGTTGCCGGCACGGTCAAGGGCTGAGCCGGAGAACGGAATGATAGAGCTAACCATCTGCGCAGGTTGGCATATCAGCCTGGAACCGGCAATCGCCCCAGCGCCGCTACACGCCCAAATGATCTAGGATTTCCTGCCTGTTGCGTTACGCGGCCTGATGCGGGATAAGGGGCGCGGGAGGTTGGCGGCGGACGGGCGCCTCGCCAACCCGGTCAGGTCCGGAAGGAAGCAGCCGCAACGAGTTTCCGCTCGGGTCGTTGTCCAGCCTCCCACCCTCCGCCATAGTCCAGGCACGCATGTCGAGCAATCCGGCCCCCTATCGCGTGCTGGCGCGGAAATACCGGCCCAGCAACTTCGCCGAGATGATCGGCCAGGATGCCCTGGTCCGCACCCTTTCCAACGCCATCGCCACCGGCCGCATCGCCCAGGCCTTCATCCTCACCGGCGTGCGCGGTGTCGGCAAGACCACCACCGCCCGCATCATCGCCCGTGCGCTGAACTGCACCGGGCCGGACGGCCAGGGCGGCCCGACGGTGAGTCCCTGCGGCGTCTGCGACAATTGCCGCGCCATCGCCGAGGACCGCCACCCCGATATCCTGGAAATGGACGCCGCCTCGCGCACCGGCATCGGCGATATCCGCGAGATCATCGAGGCGGTGCGCTACGCGCCGGCCATGGCGCGCTACAAAGTCTACATCATCGACGAAGTCCACATGCTCTCCACGGCGGCCTTCAACGGCCTGCTCAAGACCCTGGAGGAACCGCCGCCGCATGTGAAATTCGTCTTTGCCACCACCGAGATCCGCAAGGTGCCGGTAACGGTGCTGTCGCGCTGCCAGCGTTTCGACTTGAAGCGCGTCGAAATCGCGGTGCTGGCCGAGCATTTCAAGGGCATTGCGGCGAAGGAAGAAGCCAGCCTCACCGACGAGGCGCTGACGCTGATCTCGCGCGCCGCCGAAGGCTCGGTGCGCGACGGCCTCTCGCTGCTCGATCAGGCGATAGCCCATGGCGCCGGCCAGGCCGATGCCGCCCTGGTGCGCGACATGCTGGGCCTGGCCGATCGTGGCCAGGTTTTCGTGCTGCTGGAGCATCTGCTGCACGGCCGGCTGCCCGACGCCCTGGAGAATCTGGCGCAGCAATACGCGCTTGGTGCCGATCCGGCGGTGGTGATCCAGGATCTACTCGAACTCAGCCATTGGCTGACGCGGCTTAAAGTTGTTGGCGAATCCGCCGATGACATCACCCTGCCGGAGGAACAGCGCCGACGCGGCAAGGAACTGGCGGCCAAGCTCGGCATGCCGGTGCTGGCGCGCACCTGGCAGATGCTGTTGAAGGGTTTGCAGGAAGTGCGCGGTGCACCCGCACCTTTGGCTGCCGCCGAAATGGTGCTGGTGCGGCTGGGCTATGCCGCCGACCTGCCAAGCCCCGGCGAGCTGGTGAAGGAATGGCGCGACAAGGGTGGCGCCGGGGGTGGTTCCGGGGGCGGTGCCGGCATGACGCCGGTTTCGCGCGGCGGAGCCAATGGCGGCGGCGCCTCGGCGATGGCGGCACAGGCCGTGTCGCCAGCGGCCCAACCCAACCCGGTGACCGGTCCGGTGGCGCAGGCGCAGCAGAATCAGAGTGTTGCCCTGGCGGCGATGCCGCAGACTTTCGCTGCCCTGGTCGCCCTGTTCGGCGAGATGCGTGAAGGCCTGCTTGGTGCCGAACTGGAAAACTATGTGCATCCGGTGCATTTCGAGCCGGGCCGCATCGAATGGCGCCAGCAGCCGCTGGCCGCGCGCAATCTCGCCGCCCAGGTGGCCGAGAAGCTGCAATATTGGACCGGCGAACGCTGGATCATCGCGCTGTCGAACCAGCCCGGCGAACCGACTCTGGCGGAGAAGGCATCGCATGCCGCTTCCGCGCGCCGTGCCCAGGCCGAGGCGCATCCGCTGGTGCAGGCAGTGCTGGCGGCGTTTCCGGGCGCGGAACTGAAAGTCAGTCTGGCCCGGCCGCCGGTGCAGGAAGTTGTGGCTGACACCCCTGGTGAAGCGGACGGTCCGGCCTATATGAGTGACAACGATATCGATCCGCTTGATGAGCTGGATTAGGGATGAGCTGGATTAAGGCGACGCTATGAAAAATCTCGGCCAGATGCTGAAGCAGGCGCAGGAAATGCAAGGCCGCATGGCGGAAATGCAGGCCGAACTGGAGCGCCGCGAGGTTTCCGGCTCGGCCGGCGGCGGTATGGTCAGCCTGGTGCTGAACGGCAAGGGCGAGCTGCGCGGCGTCAAGATCGATCCCAGCCTGCTGGTGCCGGATGAAGCCGAAGTGCTGGAAGATCTGCTGAAAGCCGCCCACGCCGATGCCAAGGCGCGGGTTGAGCGCGAGACCCAGGAGCAGATGCAGAAGCTCACCGCCGGCCTGCCGCTGCCGCCGGGCTTCAAGCTGCCTTTCGGCTAACACCTCTGTATGGCTGGCGCGGAAATCGAGCGGCTGATTCAGCTTCTGGCGCGCCTGCCTGGATTGGGGCCGCGCTCTGCCCGCCGTGCTGCCCTGCACATGCTGAACAAGCCCGATGCCCTGCTGCGGCCGCTGACCCAGGCGATGCAGGCAGTATCCGAGAGTGTGAAGGCCTGCTCGGTCTGCGGCAATCTCGATAGCCACGACCCTTGTGCGATCTGCAACGATCAGCGCCGCGACGAGGCTTTGCTTTGTGTTGTCGAAAGCGTCGCCGATCTCTGGGCGCTGGAACGCTCCGGCGTGTTTCGCGGCCGCTATCATGTACTCGGCGGCACCCTCTCGGCGCTGGATGGCCGCGGCCCCAATGATCTCAATATCGATGGCCTGTTGGCCCGCGTCGGCGGTTCAAGCCGGGTGCGCGAGGTGATCATTGCCACCAATGCGACGGTGGAAGGTCAGACCACGGCGCATTATCTCACCGACCGCCTGGTGCCGGCGGGTGTTTCTGTTACCCGGCTCGCCCATGGCGTGCCGGTGGGTGGCGAACTCGACTATCTCGATGATGGAACCCTGGGCGCCGCGCTGAAAGCGCGTCGCCCATTGTGACGCCCGGCGGGCACTGCGCTGCCCGCTGTGAAGCTCATGGGCGCCGCCCGCTTTAATTTACCTGCTGCCGGTTCTACACTCACAGCCGGGATGAAACGCACGGACGGCAATGCAGCGGCTGTTTTTTATTCTTTCTGCTTTTCTGTTTTGCCTTGGCATCGGGCCGGCGGTGGCAGAGGAATTGCGTGCTGTCTATCTCGACACCAGCGCACCACCCTATCTGATGGGCAGTGGATCAGAGATGGCAAAGCCGCCCGGCCTTGTCATTGACCTGTTGCGCGAAGCCGCAGGGAATGATTTCCAACTCAGCTTCCGCCGCATCACCGCGCGGCGCATCATCGACGAAGTGCGCTTCGGCCGCGCCGATGTCATCCTTGGCATGCGCGTGACGCCGGAACGCCTGGCCGATCTGCGTTTCCCGATGCGCAATGGCGCCATCGATCCAGATCGCTGGCTGGTGCGGCTGACGCAATCCTTCTATCGCCTCGAAGGCGGTGCGCTGCAATGGGATGGTCAGCGCCTGAGTCCGGCGGGCGCCACGGTGGGTATGCCGAGTGGCATGGCGATGGGCAGTCTGCTGCGCGATCTCGGCGCCGAGGTGTTGGAATTTTCCACGACGAAGCAGCTTTTCAGCATGTTGGCGGCTGGCCGTTTCAGCGCCGTAGCAACGCTGGATGTGATCGGCGACAGTTTCGCCGGCAACGTCAACGGCCGCCGCATCGAAAAGCTGCAGCCTGCCTTGGAAGAAGCAGATTTCTACATGCCGGTGGCGCCGGCCTATTATGCGCGCCATAGCGACAAGGTGGAGGCCCTGTGGCACCGCATGACGACTATGCGCGATGCCAGCTATGCCCGGCTGCTGCCGCAATACCTGGAATAGCCGGCTTAGCCGCGCCAGTGTTCAGCCGCGGAATCCGTCCTTGCGCTTGCGTGTCTCGGCGAACACCGCCACGTCGTCGGCGCTTTCAAGGCCCAGCGTGGCGCGCAGATTGGCACTCATCGGCCGCAGGAAGGGATTGGTGGCGCGCTCCTCGCCCAAGGTCGATGGCACGGTCGGCAATCCCTTGGCGCGCGTGGCCTTGATCGCATCATAGCGTGCCAGCAGGGCGCCGTTGCCGGGTTCCACGGTGACGGCGAAGCGCGCATTGCTCTCGGTATATTCATGCGCGCAATAGATCCGCGTCGCATCCGGGAGACTGAGGAATTTCGACAGGCTGGTCCACATCTGCGCCGCCGTACCCTCGAACAGCCGGCCGCAGCCGAGCGCGAACAGCGTGTCGCCGCAGAACAACGCGCCGGCTGCCTTGAACCAATAGGCGATATGGCCGGCAGTGTGGCCCGGCACATCGAATACCTGCGCCACGCTGTCGCCGAGTGCGTAACTATCACCCTCGCCAAGCTGCAGCGCGATGCCGGGGATGCGCGGTGCTTCGGCGCGCGGCCCGACGATGGCGCAGCCTGTAGCGGCCTGCAAAGCCAGGTTGCCGCCGACATGATCGCCGTGGTGATGCGTGTTCAGCACCACATCGAGTTTCCAGCCGCGCTGTTGCAGTGCCGCCAGCACCGGTTCCGGCACGGCAGGATCGACAACGGCGGTCTTGCCGCTGGCGTTGTCGCGCAGCAGGTAAACGTAATTGTCGTTAAGGACGGGAATTTGCACGATTTCGAGTGTCATGATGCCATTCTATGCCGGAAGGCTCCCGTGCTGAAGTGCCTTCGTGCTAAAGTACCTTCATGCTGCGCCCCGATGTGATCGACCTGCGCGAATTCTATGGCAGCCGGCTCGGCCAGGCGGTGCGCCGCCTGCTGCGTCAGCGGCTGCGGGCGCTGTGGCCAGATATTCGCGGTTTGCGGCTGCTCGGTCTGGGCTATGCCACGCCGTATCTGCGGCTGTTCGAGGCCGAGGCCGAACGTGTATTGGCGGCAATGCCGGGTCCGCAGGGCGTGGTGCGCTGGCCGCGCGGCCTGCCCGGCCAGCCGACACCCGGCCGTGTCATGCTGGTGGATGAGGAGGAGTTGCCGCTGCCCGATGCCAGCGTCGACCGCATCCTGCTGGTGCATGCGCTGGAGAATGCCGACAATGTCGGCGCCATGCTGCGCGAGGTATGGCGCGTGCTGACACCGCAGGGCAGGCTGCTGGTGGTGGTGCCGAACCGGCGCGGGCTGTGGGCGCATATCGATGCCACGCCGTTCGGCCATGGCCATCCCTACACACCGCCGCAGCTCACCCGGCTGATGCGCGATGCGCAATTCTCGCCGCTGCAAAGCCGGGGCGCGCTATGGTTCCCCCCCTCCGAACGCAGCTTCATGCTGCGTACCGTGCCGGCTTGGGAAGCGACCGGAGAATGGCTGTGGTCGCGGTTTTCCGGCGTGCTGCTGCTGGAAGCCGAAAAGCAGGTGATCCTGCCGGCGATGCTGAAAAGGCAGCGCGTGCGCCAGCGCAGCTTTGTGCTGCAGCCGCAGCCATCTACCGCTCGCTTAGGCGCTCGCCAAACTCTAGACGAGCTTTAGATCGAAAAACGTATCGGCGCAGGTGAAGTCGGCTTCGATGCTGTCGCCAGCTGTCACCGCACGGTCTTCCGCCTGCCACAGGATCGCCTGGCCCCAGTGATCCATGCAGGGCAGGCCGTTGCTCAGATGCGCCGGCCCGGTCGAGACCGGGGTTTCCTCATCCACCCACAGCGTAAACCACAGTGCGAAGGCCTGCAGCTTGCCCGGCGCGGTGATCGGCAGCGTCACGCGGCGTATATCCGGCGTTGACCAATCGGGCGGAGCGCGGAAATCGACGCGCGTCAGTGTTGCCGGCGCGCTGAGCGCGCCATGCGCCACCTGCTCCAGCCGCAAGGTGCTATGGCCGGCGCGGTTGCGGAAACGGTCGAAGGGCGAAAGATCGAAGCCGGCAATGCTGCGCAGCGGCTGCACGGTCCGCTGCTGCGGAATCTCGAGTGCCTGGACATGCACATCGGCATAGGCTGGGATCACCTTGGCGCCGGGTTTGGCCAGGCGCTTCAGCGCATCGCGGAGTGTCGCCAGCACGCCTTCGCCGAGCAAGCCGGCATCGAGCACTTCCGAGACGACCAGATCGGCCATGCCGCCGAGGTCGCGCGCGGCATCCAGTTCAGTGGAGCGCTTGGCGATGACCCGGATACGGTCGGCGAGGTTGTTGCGCGCCACGATCTCGGCCGCCGTTTCGGCGATCATCGGATGTGCCTCGCAGGCGGTGACGCTTTTCGCACCGGCGCGGGCCGCGAACAGGCTCAACAGGCCGGAGCCGGTGCCGATATCCAGCACGCGTTCCGCACCTCTCGCGGCTTTCGCGATGGCCTTTTCGTAAGCCTGATTGCGTGCCGTGTCGGCCAGCATCGGAAAATGCCAGGCCGGGATCAGGCGGCTCAAGTAAGCCGAGAGCGCCTCGGCGATATCCTGCCGTTCCGGCGCCACTTTCGCCGCCGCGCGCAAGGCAGTCATTGCCGTGCGGTGGTCGTTGGCTTCGCGGGAGCAATGGCCCAAGGCCAGCAGTACGTCGGGATCCTGGGGTTTCAGCTTCACGGCTTCGCTTAAAATCGCCACCGCCTCGCGGAAGCGGTGCAGGCGGTGCAGCAGGAAGCCGTAATTCTTCAGCGCCTCGGTGCGCGGCACGCCGGGCTGTTCGAGTGCTGCGCGGTAGGCAGTTTCGGCTTCGGTCAGGCGCCCGGCCTGATGCAGCGCCAGGGCTTGAGCCAGCGCTTGGTTATGCGCGCTGCTCATCCGGCGCGGCGGCGCAGCAGATACACCGCCTGGGCGCCGAACACGTTGGCGGCAGCACCCTGCAGGCGCCAGCCTTCGCGATTGCCCTGGCCATCCACGGCAATGCGCTGTTCCACCACGATGCCGTCGCGCTGGCACAGCTCGTCGAAGTCGCGGATGGTGCAGAGATGGATGTTCTGCGTCTCGTACCAGGGATCGTCCAGCGCCGCCGTCATCGGCATGCGGCCATCCAGCAGCAATTGCAGCCGCACGCGCCAATAGGCGAAATTCGGGAAGGACACGATGGCATGCTTGCCGATGCGCAGCAATTCGCGCAGCACCCGGCGGGGGTTGCGCGTCGCCTGCAAAGTCAGGCTGAGGATGGCATAGTCGAAGGCGGCGTCAGGATAGTCGCCGAGATCCGTATCGGCATCGCCCTGGATCACGGAGAGGCCGCGCGCCACGCAGGCATTGACGCCCGATTGCCGCACCTCGATGCCGCGCGCATCCACCTTCTTTTCGCGCGAGAGATATTCCAGCAGCATGCCATCGCCGCAGCCGACATCGAGCACGCGGCTCTGCGGTGCCACCATCTCGGCGATCAGCAGCAGGTCGCGGCGGATATCGCGGGTGCGGGCGGCGGGAATCGCCTTGTCAGGCGCGGCGCTCATGACCGTATCCCGTTGAGGCCGCGTGTCTCGGCGCAGCCATCGATGAAGCCCTTGAGCGTGCGGAACATCTCCGGCTCATCCAGCAGGAAGGCATCGTGGCCCTTGTCGGTCTCGATCTCGACGAAGCTGACATTAGCGGCGGCGGCATTGAGCGCGCGCACGATTTCCTTGTTCTCGGAGGTCGGGAACAGCCAGTCGGAGGTGAAGGAGACAACGCAGAAGCGCGTCTTGCTGCCCTGGTAGACGGCGGCGAGGTTGCCGCCGGCCTGGGCCGCGAGGTCGAAATAATCCATCGCCCGGGTGATGTAGAGATAGGAATTGGCGTCGAAACGCTCCACGAAAGTCGAGCCCTGGTGGCGCAGGTAGCTTTCCACCTGGAACTCGGCCTCGAAGCCATAGGTGATCTGCTCGCGGTTCTGCAGGTTGCGGCCGAACTTGCGGTGCAAAGCTGCTTCCGAGAGATAGGTGATATGCGCTGCCATGCGCGCCACCGCCAGGCCGGCGGCCGGCGTGGTGCCATGGTCGTGATAGGCGCCGTTGCGCCAGTCGGGATCGGAATAGATCGCCTGGCGGCCGACTTCGTGGAAGGCGATGTTCTGCGCCGAATGGCGCGCGGCACAGGCGATCGGCAACGCCGCGAAAACGCGGTCGGGGTAGCTCGCCGCCCATTGCAGCACCTGCATGCCGCCCATCGAGCCGCCGATCACCGCGAACAGGTCGCGGATGCCGAGATGGTCGATCAGCATCGCCTGGGCATTCACCATGTCGCGGATGGTGATCAGCGGGAAGCGCAGGCCCCAGGGCTTGCCGGTGGCGGGATCGATCTCGGCCGGCCCGGACGAGCCGATGCAGCCGCCAAGCACGTTGGAGCAGATGACGAAAAAGCGGTCGGTATCGATCACCTTGCCGGGGCCGACCAGTGTCAGCCACCAGCCGGGCTTGCCGGTGATCGGGTGCGTGTTGGCGACATGCTGGTCGCCGGTCAGCGCGTGGCAGATCAGGATGGCATTCGACTTGTCGGCATTCAGCCGGCCATAGGTGGTGTAGGCGAGCGTGAACGGCCCCAGCTCGATACCGCAATCGAGCTTGAGTGGCAGCGTCTCGCCAAGCGACACCTGGTGACCAGGGCCGACCGGGTCGGGCCTGGTAATCTGGGAAGCTTCCGCCGTCATCGCCTTCCAACCAATAAGTGCTGGAAATTCCAGGGGACCGCGCCACGGTCGGCGCGGAGGGGGATGCTTAAGAACAATGGCATGTACTGTCAATGTTTTCTTTGCATTTGGGGCGGGCAGCGAATAAGACTATCCGGCTTTTTGACCCCCCATGTTGTTCACCAAAGTTTCCCTATGACCGAGCATATCGCCAGCCTCGCCGACCTGAGGCACGAGATCGATGTCCTGGACGACCAGATCCAGGACCTGTTGCGGCGCCGCGCCGAAGCCGTTGAGAAGGTGGCGGTGACCAAGCGGGCCAGCGGCGGCGACAACCGCTTCTTCCTGCGTTGCGGCCGCGAGGCACAGATTCTGCGCCGGCTGCTGGCACGCCAGCATGGGCCGTTGCCCGGTCAGGCCCTGGTGCGCATCAACCGCGAATTGATCGGCGCGCTCTACGACCTGCAGGCGGCGGTGCGCGTGGCGGTGCTGGCGCCGAACAAGTCGGTGGCGCGCTGGGATCTCGCCCGCGACCATTACGGCTCCACCGTGCCGATGCTGCTTTGCGCCACCGCCACCTCGGCGATGCGCGAGATTTCCGCCCAGGCCGCCACCATTGGCGTGATGCCGCTGCCGGAAGATGGCGAAAAGGACCCGTGGTGGCCGATGCTGGCCAACAATGGCGCCGAAACCCCGCGCGTGCTGGCCAAGCTGCCCTTCCTGCCCAATCCGCGCGGCCGGCTGGCAGACCTCAAGGCGCTGGTGATTGGCCGCTGTCCGCCGGAGGCTTCGGGCGACGACCGCAGCCTGGTGGTGTTGCAGATGATTGGCGCCGGCCTCAGCCTGGCGCGGCTCGGCAGCCTGCTGACCCAGGCTGGCATTGCCGGCCAGGTGCTGGCGCAGCAGACCAGCGGCGGCCAGGATGCCCGCCTGCTGCTGGATATCGCCGGATTCCACGATGAAACCAGCACGGCGCTGGCGGGCTTGCGTGCCGCCGCGCCGGATATGATCCAGGATCTCACCGTGATCGGCGCCTATGCAGTGCCGATGGCGGAACCAGTTGCGTGAAGGAGTGAGCCCGTGACCGCGCCCAAGCCCAATGCCGGCATCCTCAATATCACCCCCTACAAGGGCGGCGAAGCCGCCGTGGCGGGCGTGACCGATGTGCGCAAGCTGTCGTCCAACGAAACCCCGCTCGGGCCGAGCCCGAAGGCGATTGCCGCCTACAAGGCGGTGGCCGATGAACTGCACCGCTATCCCGATGGCGCCGTCGACAAGCTGCGCCAGGCGATTGCGCAGCATCATGGCCTGCCGGCCGATAACATCATCTGCTCGAATGGTTCGGATGAGCTGATCGCGCTGATCTGCAATGCCTATTGCGGCCCGGGCGACGAGGTTCTGTATTCCCGCCACGGCTTCCTGATGTATCCGATTGCCGCCATGGCGCGGGGCGCCACGCCGGTGACGGCGGAGGAAACCAACCTCACCACCAATGTCGATGCGCTGCTCGCCAAGGTCAGCCCGCGCACCCGCATCGTCTTCCTCGCCAATCCGAACAACCCGACCGGCACCTACATTTCGGCGGCCGAACTGCGCCGCCTGCGCGAAGGGCTGCCCGATGGTGTGCTGCTGGTGGTGGATGCGGCCTATGCCGAATATGTCAGCCGCAACGACTATTCCTCGGGCGAGGAACTGGTGCGCGAGCGCGATGACACCATCATGACCCGCACCTTCTCGAAGATCTATGGCCTTGCCGCTCTGCGGCTCGGCTGGGCCTATGCGCCGGAAAGCATCATCTCGGTGCTGAACCGGGTGCGCGGCCCGTTCAACGTCAACGCCCCGGCCCAGGCCGCCGGCGCCGCCGCACTCTCCGATATGGCGCATATCGACAAGGCCCGTGCCCATAACGACACCGAATTGCCGCGCGTCACCAAGGGTCTGGAAGCCATTGGCCTCAAGGTGGTGCCGAGCGTCGGCAACTTCCTGCTGATGCGTTTCCCAAAGGGCGTGGAGCAAGCCAAGCAGGCGGATGAATTCCTGCGCGGCCGTGGCCTGATCCTGCGCGCCATGGCCGGCTATGGCCTGGCCGATTGCCTGCGCCTCACGCTCGGCACCGTGGAAGAGAATGACCGCGTGCTGGCGGCGCTCGCCGATTTCGTGAAATGAGCCAGGCTGCTCTGCCGTTCAAGCGTCTCGCGATCATCGGCATCGGCCTGATCGGTTCCTCCATCGCCCGCGCGGCGCGCGAGTTTGGCCAGGCTGAGCGCATCGTCACCGCCGATCAATCGGCGCAACATCGCGAACAGGCACTGCAGCTTGGCGTGGTCGACGAGGCTTATGCCGATGCGGCGGAAGCGGTGCGCGGCGCCGATCTGGTGATCATCTGCGTGCCGCTTGGCGCCTATGCCGGCGTGGCGCAGGCGATGGCGCCGGGCCTCTCTGCCGGCTGCATCGTTTCCGATGTCGGTTCCTCGAAGCAGTCGGTGATCCGCGATGTGGCGCCGCATCTGCCCGCCGGCGTGCAGTTCATTCCCGGCCATCCGGTGGCTGGCACCGAGCATTCCGGTCCCGCCGCCGGTTTCGCCGCCCTGTTCAAGGGCCGCTGGTGCATCCTGACGCCGCCAGAGGGCAGCGACGCGGCGGCGCTGGCCAGGCTCTCCAGTTTCTGGTCGGCCTTCGGCAGCAAGGTGGAAGTGATGGATGCGCGGCACCATGACCTGGTGCTGGCGATCACCAGCCATGTGCCGCATCTGATCGCCTACAATATCGTCGGTACCGCCGATGACCTGCAGATGGTGACGCAGTCGGAAGTGATCAAATATTCCGCCGGCGGCTTCCGCGACTTCACCCGCATCGCGGCGTCCGATCCCACCATGTGGCGCGACGTCTTCCTCAACAACAAGGAAGCGGTGCTCGACATGCTGCAACGCTTCACCGAGGATCTCACCGCCCTGCAGCGCGCGATCCGCTGGGATGATGGCGATACGCTGTTCAAGCTGTTCAGCCGCACCCGCGCCATCCGCCGCGCCATCATCGATGCCGGCCAGGAAACCAACGCGCCGGATTTCGGCCGCACCGGTTCAGCGGACAAGAAGTAGGCTACTTCTTCGTATTGAGAAGCGGCTCCAGCGGAAACAGCGGCACATTGGCAATGCTCAATCTGCCGTCCTGCGCGGTCAGCGGCAGCGGCAGATAAGGCTCGGTGCCCGCCGGGTCCCGCTTGTGCAAAGCCACCAGGGCGGCCTTGGCCGCGGCTGCCTCGCGCGGCTGCATCTTGCCTGCCGCCACCAGCGCGTCGATGCCGGCGGGGGCGCCCAGCAGCTTGCCGCCCATGGCGCCGAGCGGACGGAATTGCTTGTCGATGGTCAGCGAGCCGTCGCCGCTCAGCTTCACGGCATTCCAGTTCAGCACCACGGTGTTGAACTCGATGACGCCGCCGGCATCGCGCCAGCCGGCCAGGGTATCTTCCAGGCTGTTGCCGACCCAGGGGCCGGTCTGGCGGCCCACCAGATTGAGTTCCTGCACGCTGCGGCCAAGCGGGCCATCGAAGCTTGCCGGCAGCGTCAGGCCGTTGACCTGCAACGCCACATCCTGCATCGGCGGCACATTGCCGGCCTGGCGCAGATGCACCTGCAGCCGTTGCGCCTCGAAACCCTGCAAGGCATCGCCGAAACGCGCGCCCTGGATGTCGGCGGCGAAACGCAGCCAGCGGTCGGCGCCATCCAGCACCAGGCTGGCGCGGCCGCGCTCCGGCACCAGGCTCGCGGTATGGCTGCCGCTGCCGTCACGCCAGGTGAAAGCCTGGCGGCCGAACAACTCGAACACGATATGCTGGCTGCTCCACAATTGCTGGTGCGCCACCAGCGTTTCCGCTTCGACGCGCCAGCCCGCCGGCTTTGGCTCGGTCAAGCTGATGCCATCCAGCCGCAGGCTGAGGCGATAGGGGAAGCCGCCGCGCTGCATCGAGGCATAGGTGAAATCGCGGCCCTGGGCGCGCTGTGCCGCCTGGAAAGCCTGCACGCCGGCCTCGACGCGGCCGATCAGCAGACTCCAGACCGCGTAATAGCCGAGCAGGCCGCCAAGGATGGCACCGGCGAGGAAAACGAAGCGTAGGCGCATGGTCGCAGTATAGCCGCGCTGTCCTGCTGCCTCCATGGCTTGCGGGCGCGGCATATCGGCGCGATGATCCGGCAAAACTCAAGGAAACGCCTCGCCCTCATGACCAGTTCCCGTACAAATGGCATGGTCGCCACCGGGTCTGTTGCTACCTTGGCGCTTGCCGCCATGCCTGCCGTGTTCGTGCTGCTGTGGTCCACCGGTTTCATCGGCGCCAAGCTCGGTCTGCCCTATGCCGAGCCGATCACGTTCCTGATCATCCGTTTCGCCAGCGTCACCGTGCTGCTGGCCCTGTTCGCGGCTGTCACCCGCGCGCCCTGGCCGAAAAGCTGGGCCGAGGCCGGCCATATCGCGCTGGCCGGGCTGCTGCTGCAGGCGGTCTATCTCGGCGGCGTTTTTGCCTCGATCCATCACGGCGTGCCGGCCGGCATTTCGGCGCTGATTGTCGGGATCCAGCCGCTGCTGGTGGCCGCCGCCGCCGGGCCGTTCCTGGGTGAGCAGGTGACGGCGCGGCAATGGGCCGGCCTGGTGCTGGGCTTGGGTGGCGTGGTGCTGGTGGTCTGGACCAAGCTCGATCTTGGGGTCGGCAGCGCGCTCGGCTACGGCCTTTCGGTACTGGGGCTGCTGGGTATCACGCTCGGCACGCTGTATCAGAAACGCTTCTGCCCCCGGCTCGACCTGCGCAGCGGCAATGCCATCCAGTATGCCGTCACCACCCTGGCGCTGGCGCCGTTCGCGCTGGCCTTCGAGACGCGGCAGGTGATCTGGAGCGGCGAATTCCTGTTCGCGCTCGGCTGGCTCTGCATCGTGCTGTCGCTCGGCGCCATTTCGCTGCTGTTTGTGCTGATCCGGCGCGGTGCCGCCGCCCAGGTCTCCAGCCTGTTCTTCCTGGTGCCGCCCTGCACGGCGGTGGTGGCATATTTCCTGTTCGGTGAGACGCTCAGCCTGTTGGCCCTGTTCGGCATGGGCGTTACCATGCTCGGCGTCGCCCTGGTGAATCTGAAACGCTGATGTCGAAACGTCCTGCCATCCCCTTCGATGCCGAACCGCCGCTGCCGGGCGAAACGGCGCCGGCCTTTCCGCGTGTCAGCGTGCCGAAGGGCGAGGCCCTGTGGGTGTTCGGTTATGGCTCGCTGATGTGGGATCCAGGCTTTCCGCATCTCGATGCGGTGACGGCGCGGCTCTGGGGTTATCACCGCGCCTTCTGCGTCTGGTCGCACCGCTATCGCGGCACGCCGGAAGCACCGGGCCTGGTGCTGGGGCTGAAGCCCGGCGGCTCCTGTGTCGGCCGTGCCTTTCGCGTGCGCAAGGCCGACGAGGCCCCGGTGATCGACTATCTTTACCGCCGCGAGATGCTCACCGGCGTCTACCGGCCCGGCTTTCATAATGCGGCAATCAATGGCGAGCGCCGCCGCGTGCTGGCCTTCGTCGCCGATCCGCACCATGTGCAATATGCCGGGCGCTTAAGCGAGAAACAGGCGGCACGCGTCATCGCGCAATCCTGCGGCCAGCGCGGCCCCAATGCCGATTACTTAAGCAACACCGTGGCGCATCTCGATGCGCTGGGCATCAATGACGGGCCGCTGCATTTGCTGCAGCAGGATGTGCAGAAGCTCTGCGCCCGCCAGACTAAAACGAATCTGGCGAAAACAAAGGGAACCTGACCGATGGATATCCTGCGCCTTGGAACCACCGGCATGATGGTGTCGCGCCTCTGCCTCGGCTGCATGACCTATGGCGATCCGAAATGGCGCTCCTGGGTATTGCCGGAGGCGGAAAGCGAGCCGTTCTTCCGCCAGGCGGTGGAAGCCGGCATCAATTTCTTCGATACGGCGGATGTCTATTCCATCGGTGTGTCGGAGGAAATCACCGGCCGCATGCTGAAGAAATTCACCAAGCGCAGCGAAACCGTGCTGGCGACAAAGGTGTATAACCCGATGGGCTCCGGCCCGAACCGCCGCGGCCTGTCGCGCAAGCATATCATGGCGGCCATCGATGCCTCGCTGAAACGGCTTGGCACCGATTATGTCGATCTCTACCAGATCCACCGCTACGATCCGAACACGCCGATCGACGAGACGCTGGAGGCACTGAACGATGTGGTGCGCGCCGGCAAGGCGCTCTATATCGGTGCCTCCTCGATGTATGCCTGGCAGTTCATGGATGCGCTGCATCGCCAGAAGACGAATGGCTGGGCGCGGTTCGTGGCGATGCAGAACCATTACAATCTGGTCTACCGCGAGGAGGAGCGCGAGATGCTGCCGCTCTGCCGCGCCAACGGTATCGGCGTCATTCCGTGGTCGCCGCTGGCGCGCGGCTTCCTCGCCGGCAACCGCCTGAAGCAGGGCTGGGGTGATACCGAACGCGCCAGGACCGACGACATCGCGCAGCGCATGTATTACCAGCCGGGTGATTTCACCATCGCCGAGCGCGTGGCGGAACTGGCGCAGAAGCGCGGCGCCAAGCCGGCATCGGTGGCCCTGGCCTGGCTGCTGGGCAGGCCCGGCGTCACTGCGCCGATCATCGGCGCCAGCAAGCCGGGCCATTTCGACGATGCGCTGGCGGCGCTGAAAATCACCTTGAGCGCTGATGAGATGGCCTTCCTGGAAGAGCCGTACAAGCCGCACCCGGTGCTGGGGCATTCGTGATGCCGAAGCGGGAGCGTCTATAATGCAGGAAGTGAATCTCGCGCTGCTGGCCGGCACATTGCTGTTCTCGCTGTTCGGCGCCATCACGGCGGTGCGCTATGAAACCGGACCCAGCGAGGGCCGCCGCCTGGCGCGCTATGGCTGCAATGTGCTGGCGCTGGTCTGCGGCTTCGGCCTGGGCCAGGGTGTCGCCGGGGCGCTGCCGGCCTATCTGCCGGAAGACCTCGCCAGCTTCTGGGCCTCCATTGCCATGCTGGCCAATCTGGCACTGTCATTCATCGGCGCTTTCGCCGCGATGGCCCTGGTGCAGCTGATCGAGCATCCGCTGCGCTTGAGGAATGGCCTAGCCCCGGTGCCCTATCGCCTGGTGCGCTTCGACCTGCTGCGCTGGTAAGCGCGACGTTCTAATTGCGCAGGGCCAGTATCTGTGCCTGCTGCGCAAGGGGTGCCCAGAGCAGCAGCTTCGCCAGGATCGCGGCCGGCTCACGCCTGAGCCGGCGGCCGGCGATCACGGCACAATCATGCAGGCTGCGCGGCCCGCTTTGCGCGGCACGCAGGGCATGGAAAGCCCAATCCTCGATCTCATGCGCCGCCAGCCGCCAGTCGCGGCGCGCGATCAGCGCGTAATGCAGCGGCGCGTTATGTGAGGCGGCAATGGGGCTGTCGCCATCCGGCGCGGCGGAGATCCAGCTTTGCAGCACGGATAGCGGCTGGCGCAGCAGCAGCGGTCGCGTGCTGGGCGGTAGATGCAGCAGCAGGGCGGGATGCGCGGTGAGGGTTTTCGCCCGGATATCCTCCAGGCCCTCGGCAAGCATGGCTTCGTTCCAGTGCCGCTCGAAACGGGCGAGGTCGAGCGCCAGCGTGAGGGAGGCATCGCGCCGCTGGCCACGCTGCGTCTTGCGCAGGAAGCCGGGGAAAGCGGCGCCGAGCGCATAGAGGCTATGGGCGCGCGGCGGCATGTTGCGGATATAGGCTTCGGCAAGCTGGTTGAACAATGCCTCGCCCAGCAGCCGCGCCAGGCCGGGATGATCCGCTTGCAGGCATTGCAGCAGCCGCAGCCGGTAGGCATCGACATAGATTTCCAGGCGTGTCTCGGCATCACCAGCCGGTGGCGGTGCCACGATCTCGGCGGTGTCTGGCTGCAGTGTGATGTCGGGCCGCAGCAGCCGCAGCAGGAACCAATGCTGAAGCTGGGCCAGATCCGGTGTCATTCAGGCCGCCCAGGCCTTGGCGAGTTCCGCCAGCAGGTCGTCATAGCTCGGCAGCTGCGCATCCCATTCCAGCAAGGTGGCGACGCCGCCGGTAAGCTGCTGTGCCAGACGGTAGAGTGCCCAGACTTCATCGCGCACCGGATGGTCATGGGTATCGATCAGATGCGTACCGCAATCGGTGGCGCCGGCGAGATGCAGTTGCACGATGCGCGCCGGCGGCAGGGCGCGGATATAGCCCTCGGGATCGAAGCCGTGGTTGCGGCCCGAGACATAGACGTTGTTGACATCCAGCAGCAGGCCGCAATCGGCGGCTTCCGCCAGCCGGGCGAGAAATTCCCATTCCGGCATGCTGTCCTGGCGGAAACGCAGGTAGCTGCTGGGATTCTCCAGCACCAGGCGCTGGCCCAGCACATCCTGAGCTTCGGCTACCCGCGCGGTGACATGGCGCAGCGAGGCTTCGGTAAGCGGGAGTGGCAGCAGGTCATGGCTGTTATGGCCGCCCAGGCTGGTCCAGCAGAGATGATCGGAAACCCATGGTGCGTGCAGTTCGGCCGCCAGCCGTTTCACGTCGCGCAGATACTCATGGTCGAGCGGATCGCTGCCGCCGATCGACAGCGTCACGCCATGCAGCACAATCGGCGTGGTCTCTGCCAGGCGGTTGACCGCCTGGCGGAGATAGCCGCGATGCCCGAGCAGATTCTCGGTGATGACCTCGAACCAGTCGACCCGGGCACCCTTGGCCATGATGGCCGGCAGATGCTCCTGGCGCAGGCCGAGGCCATAGCCGAGCTGCGGCAGGCCCAGTCTGGGAGAGACAGCCCGCATCAGGTCGAGGGAGGCAGCGCCACACGCAGGTTCGAGGGCGCCGGCTTGGTCGGTGTGATGCCCTTGGTCTGCATCACCTGGGAATAGGCTTCCCAGGCGATGTCGAACACCGCGTCGCCCAACGCGAAGGGAATCGTGCCGAGCTTTTGCGGCGTGTCGCCAAACAGGTTGTAGACCTGCATGGTGCCGGATTCCGGATAGAGCTGCGAGGCCGAGATCGGCACGGCGCAGCCGCCCAGTGTCTGGCAGGCATTGTCGCCCGGCGCGGAATACACCGTCGGTCCTGGCGGTGGCGGTGTCGGGCCGCCACAGGTGCCGCCCACCGGGCTGCCGCAGGCAGCAGGCCGTGCCGACATGCGCGGCTTGCGCACACGCCGCGCCGCCACGGCGGAACAGGTCTGCGGGCTGCCGGTATCCGGCTGCGCGAAGCCACAGCCGCCCTGGCCGGAACAGGCATTGGTGCCGCGGCAGGAATGGAACACCGAGACAGTGCCGCAGCTCGGGTTGGCCGGCGGGCTCTGGTAGTTGAGGCCCTGGCAGGCGCTGGGCGAGCGGCCCGGTTCGGGCGTCGGCGTCAGGCCCTGCGAGAGATTAGGCTCGCTGTTCGCCGCCCAGCACATGGTCATGCGGTCGCCGGCGCCGACCATCGCCGGATAGGGGAAGCCGGCCGACTGGCTCTGCCAGTAGAGGTTCAGGCCCATGGTAACGCCGGCGATGGCGCCGGTGACCACGGTATTGAGCAGGCTGGCCTCGCCGCTCAGCGCGTTCAGCGCATCGGCCACCTGTTGCGTGCTCGGGATATTGGTCGGCGGGCTGGGATTGGGCGGTGTGGTGGTCAGCAAGGCCGCCGTCCAGCTATTGCCGGCGGCGAACCAGGCCGGGAAGGTGACCACACCCCCGGCCGCCACCAGACTCTGCAACTGGGTGAAGATTTCGAAATGCGTGGTGGCGCCCCAGGTGCCGCGCGCCGTGGCATCGGCCGATTGCGCTGCCTGGCTGCCATCGGAATTGTAGGACGGATAGTCGAAGGCGAGGTTCTGCTCGTCGGGCTGGAATACCGGATCGACGCCGCCATCATCCTGCGGCGCCTTCACGCTGCGTAGCGCGGCGCGCGCCTTCGGCGGCAGCAGGCGGGCCAGGCTGGCGCCGCTCTGGCCGGCACCTTCGCCCTGGCTGGTGATGCCCAGGATCATGTCCACCGCCTGGGCCAGCGCGGCGAGCGGCTGAGAGGCGCTCACCGTGGCCGACATCAGCGGATATTCCGCGTGATGCGACGTGCTGGTGCTGTTGAACATGTCCTGCTGCACGCTGCCGGCCACGAACATCTTCTCGAACAGCGTCTGGCCATCGGTATAGACCATGGTGATGTACTGCATGTAGCAGTAGTACATCCAGCCGATGGTGCCGAAGAGCGGCAGGTCCTGCTCGGTCATCGTCGCGGTCCAGCCGGCGAAAGGCGCGGTGGGGAAATACTTCGTGCGCGCCGCCGGCTGGATATTGTTCAGGGCCGTCGCGTGATCCTGCTCGATCAGTTCGAAAAGCTGCGTCTGCGGCACGGTCAGCGCCGCCAGATTCACCGCCAGGGTGTTATAGGGCGCCACCAGGTCGGTGAGGTTCACGATATGCGGAATCACGGTGTTGCTGGCGCCATAGCAGGTCCAGCCGCCATTGCTGGTCTGCAAAGCCGCGCTGGTGAAACTCGGCTGCACGCCGAGCGCGGAAGCGATATTGGCGGCGAGCTGGAGATGCAGCATCTCCTCAATGAACACCGCGAAGATGGCATTATAGGCCTGCTGGTTCGGCGTCGTGGCGGTGGCCGACGTGCTCATGCCCGGCCAGGCGCGGCCTTCGTAATACGAGATGCCGCCGGCGTTGATCTCATGCACGCCCTGCAGCGAGGTCATCGCCGCCATGTAGAGCGGGATGGTGAACAGCTCGACATTGATTGCCGCCTGGGCCATCGCCTTGGCGGCAGCGGTATCGGCCGCGAGGTTGGACAGCGGGCGGTTGATGATCGGCACGGGGACCGGCGGCAGGGCGCCGAGGCCGGAAGAGGGTTTGCCGGTGCCGGTGGGGCTGGTGGACATGGATTCCTCCCGTAATGGATGAAAAGTTGCTGATAAAATGGATACACAACCAGTAGACACTAGTATTTGGTGTATTTAAAGAGAAATTATATTATATTACGATAGTACGGGCGTATGCAGCGGCGGCCGGCAAGCTGTCGGCTGGAATCAAAAAGCAGTCGAGATTGTTTAGGCCAGCGTGCGGCTGAAGCCGTCGCGCAATTCGCGCTTCAGCACCTTGCCGATGGCGCTGCGCGGCAGGCTGTCGAGGATTTCCACCGCCGCCAGCCGCTGCGTCTTGCCGAGCTGCGCATTGGCATGCGCGAGCAACTGATCGGCGCTGGCGGTGGCGCCGGGTTTCAGCACCACGAAGGCCACCGGGGTTTCGCCCCAGCGTTCCGACGGCATGCCGACCACGGCGGCTTCCGCCACGTCGCCATGGCCACGTAGCACCAGTTCAAGGTCGCTCGGATAGACGTTGAAGCCGCCGGAAATGATCATGTCCTTCTTGCGGTCCATCAGCATCAGGAAGCCATCGGTATCGAAGCGGCCCATGTCGCCGGTACGAATGAAGCGGCGGCCCTGGCTGTCATACCACTCGGCTTCCGAGGTCTTGCCCGGCTGCTTGTGGTACCCAACCATCACGGTGCCGGAATGGCCGACAATCTCGCCGACTTCACCGGCAGCGACTTCGTTGCCCTGTTCGTCGATCAGGCGGATATCGTGGCCCGGCGCCGGCTGGCCGACGGTGTGCAGCTTGTCGGGAAAGGCATGGGCCTGCAGGATGCAGGTGCCACCGCCTTCGGTCATGCCGTAATACTCGATCAGCTTGCCCGGCCAGCGTTTCACCACATCGGCCTTCAGTGTGGCATTGAACGGCGCGCTGGTGCAGAATTTGGCCTCGAAGCTGGAAAGATCGTAGCGGTCGAAATCCGGATGCTGCATCAGGCGGCTGTATTGCACCGGCACCAGCATGGTGTGGGTGACGCGATGCTGCTGCGCCAGATCGAGATAGGCCTTCACCTCGAATTTCGGCATCAGCACCACGGTGCCGCCCCAGCCGAGCGCCGGGAAGAAGATCACCAGCGTGGTATTGGAATAGAGCGGCGTGGACAGCAGCGCCACTGTACGCTCGGTATTGTAGCCGTTGATCGCAGCGCGCTGCACATGCGACCAGCGCATCTTGTGCGGCTGGATGATGCCCTTGGGCGTGCCGGTGGTGCCGGAGGAATAGATGATGTTGAACGGTGCATCGGGATGCACGTCCACGGCTGCAGGCTTTGCGCCCAAAGGTGCCAGCCAGGCCTCGAATGCAGCCGTATCCAGGCGCACGCGGCGTGCCTTCACCTGAGGCATCACGCCAGACATGGCTGCCTCATTGGCGCCATCAAGGAACAGGATCGCCGCATCGGCATCGGCGGTCATCGCCGCCAGACTCTCAGGCGTGGAAGACGGCGCCAGCGGCGCCACGGCCGCGCCAGCGCGCAGCGCACCGAGGAACACGGCGGCATATTCAATCGACGTGCCGGCAGCAATGGCGATGGCGCCACCTGGGCCGATACCATCACGCTGCAGGGCGGCGGCGATGCGGTCCATCAGCACATCCAGCGCGGCGAAATCCAGTTGCCGCTCGCCTTCGATCAGCGCGATGCGCTGCGGCCGCTCGGTGGCATGGGCGCGGATCAGGTCGGTGACGGTGCCGTAATCACGGCTAAGCTGGTCGAGGGCGCTGCTCATGGAAACTCCATGCCGATATGGCGGCTGAGTTCCTGCAATGCCACATCCGGGTCGCCCACCTTGATGGTGAGCATGCCCATGGCCGCCGCCGGTTTCAGGTTGATGCCGAGATCGTCGAGGAATACCGCTTCCGTGGGCTGGATGCCGAGCAGGTCGCAGGCCGCCTGGTAGAAGGCCGGCTCGGGCTTGCGGATGCCGATCTTGCTCGATTCCACCACGGCATCGAACAGGGTCATCACCTCGGCAATCGCAGCGGCGCGGTCGGCACCCAAGGCCATGCCGGGGCCATGGCCCAGCGGCATGTTATTGGTCAGGCAGGCGACCTTGAAGCGGGACTTCACCTGCTTCAGCGCCGCCACCATGCGCGGGCGCAAGTCGCCGGAGATCAGCGGCAGGATCTCGCTGCCATGCAGGGCGTGGCCCAAGGCGGTGCTCTCGGCCAGGAATAATTCACCGAAGCTGGCGGCATCGGTCTCGCCGCGCTCGAAACGGGCCCAGGCATTGCTGTCGGGATTGCGGCTGTTGACGCCGCGGATGAAATCCCTGGGCAGGCCGCGTTCGGCCTCGAAGCGGCGAAAGGCCTCGAACGGGCTGCTCAGGATCACGCCGCCAAAATCCCACAACACCGCCCGGATGTTCATGCCTGCTTGTCCTTGCCGGAAACGTCGAAATAGAAGGTGTCCTGCGGCAGCAGCCGGGGCAGCGGCTCGGTGGTCTGGCGCAGGTTGCGGGTCAGGATGTTGATCAGCTTGCGCAGGAACGGATCGGCGCGTTCCAGCTTCACCTTCAGCAGCACGCCAGGCACCATCTGCACGAAGGTCTCGTCCACGGCGGTGGCATTGGCCGAACGCGGCTGATCGTCGATCAGCGCCATCTCGCCGAACAGGCCGCCGCGCTCCACTTCCGCCAGCACCACGGTCTTGCCGCCCTCGCTGCGCCAGATGCGCACGCGGCCTTCCTCGACGAAATAAAGGCAGTCGCCCTCATCCCCTTGCGTGAAGATCGGCGTTCCGGGCAGGAAATGGCGGCGTTGTATCTCAGGCACGATTGCTTATTTCAGGCAAAGCTGGGGTTTCCTCGGCCCCAACTATAGCGAGGTCAGCCGCACTTGCTATAGCCGCAGGCGGTGCAGGTGTCGCAGCCCTCGGCCTTGATCAGGCTGGGCTGGCCGCATTTCGGGCATTGCCGCAGGCCGGCCATAGAACGCGGCGCTGCTTCGCCGGTGTTTTGCGCCACCAGCGGGATCACCACCATGTCGCCGGCCGGCTGTTCCGGGCCGCTGATGAAGCCGATATCGATCAGGTGGCGCTCGATCACCTCGCCGATGGCGGCCAGCAGCGAGGGGATGTAGCGCCCGCCCATCCAGTGGCCGCCGCGCGGATCGAACACCGCCTTCAATTCCTCGACCACAAAGCTGACATCGCCGCCACGCCGGAACACCGCCGAGATCATGCGGGTCAACGCCACGGTCCAGGCGTAATGCTCGGTATTCTTGGAATTGATGAACATCTCGAAAGGTCGCCGGCGGCCATCCTGCACGATGTCGTTCACCGTGATGTACATGGCGTGCTCGGAATCCGGCCAGGTGATCTTGTAGGTCTTGCCGGGGAGCGCCTCGGGGCGGTCCAGCGGCCGTGTCATGTAGACCACGCCACTGCCGCTCAGGGCAGTAGGCGGCGTCGCATTGCTGGCCACCACGGCGGCCGGGCGCTGCGCCGGCACCAGGGGCAGTTCCGCCTGCTGGGCTTTCGTTGCTGCCTTGCTGGTGGCCTTCTTCACGCTCAGCACCGACCCGGTCACTTCATTCGGGCGATAGGTGGTGCAGCCCTTGCAGCCGCTGTCATAGGCCAGCGCGTAGACATCCTTGAACGCCTCGAAGGCGATGTCTTCCGGCAGGTTGATGGTCTTGGAAATCGAGCTGTCGATATACTTCTGCACCACCGCCTGCACCCGCACATGGTCGGCGGGCTGCAGCACCTGGGCATCGACGAAGGCTTCGGTCAGCGGCGCATCCTCGCCCTTGATCTGGCGGTAGAGGCGCAAGGCATAGTCGCTTACTTCCTCCTCGCGGCGGCTGCCATCCGGCATCAGCACATTGCGGCTGTAGCTGAAGGCGAAAACCGGCTCAAGGCCCGAAGAAATGTTGTCGGCGAACAGCGAGATGGTGCCGGTCGGCGCGATCGAGGTCAGCAGCGCGTTGCGGATACCATGTGCGCGGATGCCGGCGCGGATGTCGTCGGGCAGTTCGCTCACCGTCTCGCCGGCGAGATAGGCCTCGGCATCGAATAGCGGGAAGGGGCCTTTCTCGCGCGCCAGTTCCACCGAGGCGCGGTAGGCGGCATCGCGGATTTCGCGAAGCCAGGTCTCGATCAGCGCCAGTGACTTCGGCGAGCCATAGCGCGCGCCGCAGAGGATCAGCGCATCGGCAAGCCCGGTGACGCCAAGCCCGATGCGGCGCTTCATCCGTGCCTCAGCAGCCTGCGCCTCCAGCGGGAAGTTCGACACGTCGATGGTGTTGTCCATCATGCGCACGGCAATCGCCGTCAGGCGGCGCAGCTCGTCGAGATCCAGCGCAGCGTCTTCCTCGAAGGGTTGCCGCACCAGGCGTGCCAGGTTCAGCGAGCCGAGCAGGCAGGCGCCATAGGGCGGCAAAGGTTGCTCACCGCAGGGATTGGTGGCGCTGATGGTCTCGCAGTAATGCAGGTTGTTGCGCCGGTTGATGCGGTCGATGAAGATCACGCCCGGCTCGGCATAGGCGTAGGTGGCGCGCATGATGCGCTCCCACAGATCGCGCGCCTGCACGGTTTTATAGGTGGTGCCGTTGAAACGCAGTTCCCAGGGCTGGTTCTGCCGCACCGCCTGCATGAAGGCATCGGTCACCAGCACCGAGAGATTGAACATGCGCAGCCGGCCCGGCTCCTGCTTGGCGGCGATGAAGGCCTCGATATCGGGATGGTCGCAGCGCATCGTCGCCATCATGGCGCCGCGGCGATGACCGGCAGACATGATGGTGCGGCACATGGCGTCCCACACATCCATGAAGCTCAACGGCCCCGAGGCATCGGCACCGACGCCCTTGACCAGCGCGCCGCGCGGCCTGAGCGTCGAGAAATCGTAGCCGATGCCACCGCCCTGCTGCATGGTCAGCGCGGCTTCCTTCAGATGCTCGAAGATGCCGCTCATGTCGTCCGGGATGCTGCCCATGACGAAACAGTTGAACAGCGTCACCTTGCGCCCGGTGCCGGCCCCGGCGACGATGCGCCCGGCCGGCAGGAAGCGGAAATCGGACAGCGCCTCATAGAAGCTGCCTTCCCAGGCCTTGGGATCGGCTTCCGGCACCGCCAGGGCAGCCGCAATACGCCGCCAGGTATCCTCGATGGTGTGATCCAGAGGATGCCCGTCCGGGCCTTTCAGGCGATATTTCATGTCCCAGATCTGCTGGGAAATCGGTGCGGTCAGCGGCATGGGGATATGGTACCGCCCAGGCGCCTCGAGTCAACAGAATGTTCTATTATTGTTTCTGTAACGATTCCCGCGTCTCGGCTTCCAGCCGGGCATTGGCGGTTTCGATCCGGCCGGTCAGTTCAGCCATGAAGGCCTCGCGCTTGAGGCCGGGCGGGATCGGTTCCAGGAATTGCATCCGGATCACGCCGGGCGGCCGGCGCCAGCCATGTTTCGGCCAGAAGAAGCCGGAATTCAGCGCCGCCGGCACCACCGGCAAACCGGTTTCGCGGTAGATCGCCACCACGCCGGGCTGGTAGGGCGCTGCCTCGCCCGGCAGGGTGCGGGTGCCCTGGGGGAAGATGATCAATACTCGGCCCGCTTCGGCAGCCGCACGGCAGGCGCGCAGCATCTGCTTCAGGGCTGCGCCGCCGCCATCGCGGTCCACCGGCACCATGCCCAGCACCTTGGTGAACCAGCCATAGACCGGGATGCGCAGCAATTCCTGCTTGATGACGATGCAGGGATTGTCGAACAGCGCCAGAACCACGGAGGTATCCCACAGCGACTGGTGCTTGGCCGCCAGGATGAACGGCCCCTGGGGCAGGTTCTCGCGGCCCTCGAAGCGGCAATCGATACCGGCGATGATTTTGAGCAGCACATTCACGCCATGCGCCCAGAACCGGCTGATCGGCTTGACCATGCTCTGCCAGCGCAACGCCAGCAGCGGCATGCTGAGGATCGCCACGGTGGCGGTGAACAGCAGGAAGCTGGCCTGGAACAGCAGTGAGCGGATCAGCAGCAGCATCAGGAATCCGCCTTCAGCCAGTCGTCGATCTGATCCTCGATGCGCATGCGGATCAGGGCGGCGACATATTTGCTGTATTCGCCAAGCAGGAACAGGCCGTCGGCGCGGTGGCGCCACCAGGCTTCCACGCGCAGGAAATCCGGGCGCACCGGATGCGGCAGGATCGTGGTGTTGCCGGCCAGGCGGCGGAACTCCACCAGGGCACGCGGCATGTGGTAATTCGCCGTCACCAGCCGCAGCGAATGCATGTCGCGGCCCATCGCCCAGGCCAGGGCCTCCACCGCGTTGCCGGCCGTGTCGGTGGCCTCGAAGCCGAGATCGACGCAGCATTCGAACAGCGCCGGCACGTCGATGCCGGGGCGGTCGGGCCGCGCCAGCAGATGCTCCGGCAGGCTCTGGCTCAAGGATTGCGCCAGACTGGCCTTGCTGGCGCCAGCGCTGACGCCGGAAATCAGCAGCCTTTCGGCCAGGCCGGCATCAAGCAGCCGGATCGCGGTGCTGAGCCGCGCGCTGCCGCCAGTCAGTACCACGATGCCATCGGTGCGCTGGTCCACCGGCGGTTCGGGCAGCTTGGCCACCGTATCGACGAAGCGCATCAGGCCGCCGACCAGCAGCAGGCCGAGCACCAGGACAACAAGCAGCAGCCGGCGCATCAAGGTCATAGCGGGGCCACCTCGATCCCCTCGGCCAGCAGCCGTTCCGCCGCCTCTGCCAGATTGTCGAACACCGCCACCGGCAGCACGCTGTCGCTCAGGCCCTTGGCCAACGTCGCGGCGCCCTTGCCGCTGCGCACCAGGATGCGGCGGCAACCGGCGGCCTTGGCGGCCTGCATGTCGGTATCGGTGTCGCCGATGAACACGGTGTCGGCGGCAGCGTGACGGAACATCGCCATCGCTTCGCGTGGCATGCCGGGGCCGGGCTTGCGTCGCTCGGTCTGCGCCCAGGGCGGATCCGGTGCGAACAGGATATGGTCGATGCGTGCGCCGCTGGTCGCGATATGGTCGCGCAGATGATCGTGGATGCGGCCCAGCATCGCTTCGTCGATGATGCCCTTGCCGATGCAGGCCTGGTTGGTGCACAGCACCACCGGCCAGCCGCGCGCATTGAAGCTGGCGATGGCCGGGCCGATGCCGACAATCGGCACGAATTCGGCGGGTGACTTCACGTAGTCCGCGCGGTCCTCGTTCAGCACCCCATCGCGGTCGAGCAGAATCAGCATCTCACAGCATCCGTTTCAAATCGCCCAGCACGGTCAGGCGCGCGGTGATCACCGCCAGCACCTGGGCGCTCAAAGGCAGCAGCAGCAGCAGGAACCAATGCCACCAGGCGAGCGAGAAGCCGGGCAGCAGGCCGCTGCCGACATTCGCCGCCAGCACCTGGATCAGCAGCAATATCACCGCCGCCGCCAGCCAGCCGCCGCTGCCGCCCAGGAAGGCCAGGCGCGAGACATGGCGCTGGAATTGCCGCGCCACATAGGCATCCTCGGCGCCGATCAGGTGCAGCAGTTCGATGGTGCCGCGCCGTGCCGCCAGGCCGGCACGGGTGGCGAAGATCACCATGGCCGCCATCGCCAGGCCGACCAGCAGCACGATGCTGAGGCCCAGGCCCTGCAGCAGCCGCGCCAGCCGCACCAGTTGATCCAGCCAGGGCTTCGGGTCGTCGAGCCGCGCGCCGGGGGCGGCGCGCTCAAGCTGGGCGGCCAGGGCCGATACCGAGAGCGAGGCATTGGGGTCGAGTTCGACATCGATCACGCCGGGCAGCGGCAGCCCGGCGCCGGCGGCCGCTTCGCCGAGCCAGGGGCGCAGCAGGGCTTCCACGTCGCTGCGGCCCAGGGCCTCGGCGCGGCGCACGCCCGGCGTCGCCCGCAATGCGGCCAGCGCCGCCTCCACGCGCTGCGCCATGGCCGTACCGCCGGGGCGGTCGGCAAGCTGCACCGTGAGGCGGCTGGATACACCCTGGCGCCAGGACGACACCGTGCCGTCCAGCGCCAGAGCGCCGGCCAGGGCCAGGGCAGCCAGGAACACCATCACCGCCAGGGCCCAGGGCAGGAAGCGCGCCGAGGCATCGGCTGCAAGCTGCAGATCGGAAGGCGGCCGTCCGGTCTTGATCGGTGTGGGTTTGGGCGTGGCCTGGTTCATGCCACCGCCCCCACCGGCTGCACCTGTACCTGGCCGCCGCGCAGCTTCAGGATCGGGAAGCGGAAACGGTCCAGCAGGTGAATATCGTGGGTCGCCAGCACCACCGCCGTGCCGCTCTTGTTCAATTCGACGAACAGATACATCAGGCGCTGCGCCATGTCGGGATCGACATTGCCGGTTGGCTCATCGGCCAGGAGCAGGCTTGGCCTGGCAATAACCGCCCGGGCGATGGCGACGCGCTGCTTCTCGCCGCCCGAAAGCGTGGCCGGGCGGGCCTCCAGCCGGTCGCCCAGGCCGACCCAGGCCAAAAGCTCGGTGCAATGCTCAACAACCCGGTTTTCCGGCACCCCGGCGATGCGCAGCGGCAACGCCACGTTGTCCAGGGCGCTCAGATGATCAAGCAGACGGAAATCCTGAAACACCACGCCGATGCGGCGGCGCAGCAGCGGCAGGGTGTCGCGGCCGGCTGCCGCCACATCCTGGCCGAACATGGTTATCAGGCCGCGACTCGGGCGGTGGGCCAGATACATCAGCTTCAGCAGCGAGGTTTTGCCGGCCCCGCTGGGGCCGGTCAGGAAGTGGAACGAGCCGGGCGCGAGGTCAAAGCTGACGTCGCGCAGCACCTCCGGCCCGGGCCCATACCGCATCCCGACATTCTGAAACCGCACCACGGCGCCCGCATCTCCAGAAAAAACCCGGTCAGGTCCTATGCTTGCAAGCGCAGACCTGTCCGTCCTATAAGGGAAAATAGCAAAACGCAAAAGGGCAACGGCGCAGCACAAGCGGCCAGTTGTATGGCATGATCCTCACCTGCCCAAACTGCGCCACGCGTTTCAGCGTCGATGCGGCCTCCTTCGGGGGCATGGAACGCAAGGTGAGGTGCAGCGTCTGCCGCCACATCTGGCGCCAGGAGCCGTTGCCGGAGCCTGAGCCGCCGGCACCCCCGCCGCCGCCGGAACCGCCGCCGCCCCCACCGCCACCACCCCCGCCGCCTCCGCCGCCACCCCCACCCCCACCGCCGCCACCGACGCCGGAGCAGATGTTCCCGTCGGATACCTTCGCGCTGCCGGAAAGCGAGCCGGACCCGGAGCCGCCGCCGATCCGTTCGCCCTTCGACGATGCCGAAGGCGAGCCCGATGCGGCGGAAGCCGCCATCGAACGCCGCCGTGCCCGTCTGGCCGAACAGGGCCTGGGCCGTGGCGCCTCGGCGCAGAAGAAGCAGCGGCGCCCGATGCTGTGGGTCGGCTGGCTGCTGCTGCTGATCCTGCTCGGTGCCGTGCTGGGCGGTGGCTATGCCGCGCGCACCGAACTGGTCGGGATGTATCCGCCGCTGGCCAAGATCTATGAGAAGGTCGGCATCCATGTAGAGCCGGCGCAGTGGCTCGGCGTGGAATTGCACAGCCTGAAATCCGCCGTGGTGCTGGATAGTGGCGAGAGCAAGATCGAGGTATCTGGCGAGGTGGTGAACGTCTCCGACCGCACCCGGCCGGTGCCGCCGATCCGGGTTTCGATGCGCGGCGCGGCGGGCAAGGAACTCAACGCCTATACGCTCACGCTGGAGGACGACAAGGTCGCCGCTGGCGCGCGCCTCACCTTCTCGGTGAAGCTGCCGGGCCAGAAGGAAGAAGTGCTCGACCTCGAAGTCGCCTTCGCGCCGCTTCCGGGGCATTAGATCGGGCCGGCACAGCAGCAGGTTCCGGGTTCCAGCCACGGAACAGGGCCCGGTGCCCGTAAATTGCGGCCTGCTGTCATCAATTGAAATATTTTTTCTTGATTCGCGAGTCTCGGGTGCTAGCCTGCATCAGCTTGGCGCGCAGCCGAATCGGGCCTGAAAACCCGCAAAAAGCCGCGCGCCCACGCTGTTTTCAGAAAGCCCCGGCGGCGAGCAGCCGGGAGTGGCGCCCCGACGCCCAGTAGGTGCTAGCCCAGTAAGTGCTAGTAGGGAGGGGCCCGGCGGCGAGGAAAGATGGCGCGTATTCTGGTGGCCGAAGATGAAGTGCCGGTGCGGGAATTCGTTCGCCGCGTGCTGGAGCTGCGCGGCCACGAAGTCGTCACCGTCGGCGATGGCGCCGAGGCCCTGGTCAAGCTCGGCAGGGCGCGCTTCGACCTGCTGCTCACCGATATCAGCATGCCGAACATGGATGGCTTCGAGCTGGCCCTGAAAGTGGCGCGCGACTATCCCGATCTGCCGGTGCTGATGATGTCGGGCTATGCCGTCGAACGCCGCCGCGCCGCCGACTTAGCCGATCTCTCCAGGGGCATGCTGCAGAAACCCTTCAGCATGGTCGATCTCTCCGCCGGCGTGGATAAGGCACTGGGCCAGCCGGTGGGCTGACGCAACGGGCGGCTTGACCAGACAGGAGCGGCCGGCGCCTAGAAGCGACGCAGCAGGCGGTCGAGATATTCGCGCTCCAGCGCCGGGCGGTCGCGGTCGCCAGCACGGCGCTGCAATTCCTCGAGGATGCGGCGGGCGCGTTCAATGGCGGTCATGCCGGCTTCCGGCACGCGGGTCGACTCGCCCGGATTCTCGATGCCGCCGGTGGGGCGGCCAAAGGGATCGCGGCTGTCGCGGTTGCGATTATTCTGGCGGCTATCAGCGGCATCGGCCTGGCCGCCGGGTTCGCCGCGATTGGCATTCTGCATGTCGCGCATGCCCTGGCGCATCTGGTCCAGCGCATCATTCTGGCCCTGCATGGCATCGCCCGGCTCGCCCCGGCGCAGCGCCTCGCGGGCATCGCGCATGGCGCGATCGGCGCGGCCCAGCGCATCCGGGATCGGCTGGCCGCGATCGCCGAAGCGATTCATCATTTCGCCCAGCCGGCGGCGCAGGTCTTCCTGCTGGCGCGCATCGGCCTCGTTGTCGCCGCCGGGCTGGCCCGGCTGACCATTACGGCCGAATTGCTGGCTGCGGCGGAACGAGCGGTCGAGCAGTTGCTGCTGCTGCCGCATCATGTCGTTCAGTTCGCCCATCTGCTGCTGGCCCATGCCGTTGCCACGGCGGCCCTGCTGGCGCCCCTGCTGCTGGCCCTGCTTGCCGTTCTGCGGCGCGCGGCCAATGCGCATGTTCTTCATCGCTTCCATCATGCGCTGCATCTGCTCAAGCATTTCCTGCGCGCTCTGGCGGTCACCCTGGCGCGCCATCTGCTCGGCCTGATCCATCATGTCCTGGAAATCCTCGGACGACATCGCCTCGTCTTCCTCGGACAACTCCTCAGGCTCCTCGCCGCGCGCCAGACGCTCCATCGCCTCGCGCATCTTCTCTTCCATCAGGCGTTCCATCGCCTCGCGCAGTTCCTGCATCTTGCGCAGGATTTCATTGTCCTCAGCGCCGCGCTCCATGGCGTCCTGCAGCCGGTCATAGGCGGCCTGGAAATCGCGTTCGGCGAGATTCGACTTGCCGTCCTCGATGCGCAACGCGGTCTGCCACAGCAGGGCGGAAACCTCGGCGCGGCCTTCCGGCGTGCGGTTGAGGCCTAAACGGGCAGCACCCATGCGCAGGCCGAGATGCACGGCGGTGTCGTCGCGGTAGCTTTCCGGCGCCAGGCTCAGGGCGCGCAAGGCGGTGGCGACGCGCGGTGCGTCAGAAGGCTTCAGCGCCAGCAGGCGGCGCTGCTCGATCAGCGCCTTGGCGACCGGATGGGTGAAGCGCCGCGCCGGCAGGGTCGCCTGCACCGGCTCGCTGCGGCCCTGCTGGCCCAGCGCGTCGGTGGCGATCAGGTTGAGCGTCACCACCTGGCCGGCGAGCGGATGATCGACGAAATCGAATGGCCGCTTGTCGGAGAAACCGCCGGCCAGAGCAGGCGGCGCCGGCCAGTCGGCAAGCCAGCTTTCGTCGCTGTTGGCGTGGCGGATCTCCACCTCGATCTTCTGCACGCCGTAATCATCCTCGGCGTTCAGCGCGATCTCGAGCTGCGGTTGGCGGCGGTCCGGCGCCACGGTCTTGGGCGGATCGGCGAAGGCGATCTTCGGTGCCGTGTCGGGCAGGATCTTCACTGCCCAGTCGGCCACGCTGTGGTCACGGCGCAGCAGGGAAAGCGTAATCTGGCCGCCGAGTTCATTGAGGTTCAGAGTCAGGTCGACCTCTGCATTGCGCTCGTCGATCTGCTTCAGCGCATGCACCTGGCCGGCATGGGTCGGACTGCCGAGCTTGAGGCCGTAGATCGGCTGGCTGGCCTGCAGGCGCAGCTTGAGCAGGCTGCCGGTCGGCACGTTCAGGCCCTCGGCGGTCACCACCGGCTTGCCGTCGCGGCTGAGGAAGATCGGCGGCCGGCCGGTATAGAGCGGCGGCGTGATCCAGGCATCCAGCGCCAGGGTGGCGCCGGGCGGCGTCGCCGTGCCGGGCTGCAGCGCATCGCGGAAGCGCTGCTGCAGCGGCTCGCCCGGGCTGGCCCAGGCCACCACCAGCAAGAGGCCGAGCGCGACGCGCAGGCCCCAGTGATCAATGCGCCACCAGCCGGCCTGCGGCGGCGTGACGGTGAGCTGCCCGATGCGGGCGGCCAGGCGGCGGCGATGCGCCTGCCACAAAGCCTCGGCAATCGGGTCCTGCTGCCCGGCGGCGAGCTTGTCGGCAAGCTGGCCGAGCGGGCGGTGTTCCAGGCCGTTGGTGGTTTCCAGCCGGCGCAAAGCCTCGGCATCGCCGGGGCGGCGCCAGCCACGGAAGGGCAGGCAGAGCGCGGCAATGAAGCCGGCGGCGAAGGCCGGCAGCAGCAGCCAATGCAGCCACAGCGGCGTGTAGCGCCAGATATCGAAGCCGACCAGGATCAGGAAGCCGGCCAGCACCAGGCCGGCCGGGAATAGCCGGGGCCAGACATTTTCCCAGGACACAGCCCACAGGCTGAGGCGCAGGCGGGAATTGAGCGAGGCGAGCGGGTCGGTCCCCGAGGCTTGGGCCGTCTCGGGGGCGGGGGCAGCGGACGATTGCGTCAGGCTGTCGTCGGGTCTCGCCATAGGGCAGGGCTTTCCAGCGCCGTCATGTCCTCAAGGGTAGGGCGGCGGCGGACCACGGCAAACTGGCTGCCTTTCACCATCACCTCGGGCGCCAGCGGGCGCGCATTGTACGTCGATGCCATGGCGGCACTATACGCACCGGCGGAAAGAATGGCGAGCAAATCCCCATCCTTCACCTCGGGCATCGGCCGTTCCTCGGCGAAGGTATCGCCGCTCTCGCAGACCGGGCCGACGATATCGGCGGGAAACCGCGCTGCATCCGTGGGTTCATCCACTGTCACGATGCCGTGATAGGCCTCGTAGAGCGCCGGGCGGATCAGGTCGTTCATGCCGGCATCGAGAATCAGGAACCGCTTGCCTTCCGCCGGCTTCACATACGTCACCGTGCTGAGCAGCAGGCCGGCATTGCCGACGATGAAACGGCCCGGTTCCAGCGCCAGTTCGCAGCCCAGCGGCGCGATATGCTTGCGCACCAGGTCGGCATAGGCCCGGGGGTCCGGCGGCGTCTCGTCGTTGTAGCGGATGCCGAGCCCGCCGCCGAGATCGACGCGGGTGAGGTTGATGCCGGCAGCGCGCAGGTCGCGCACCAGCTCGGCCAGGCGCTCGAAGGTGGCGTCATAAGGCTCAAGCTCGGTGAGCTGGCTGCCGATATGGGCATGCACGCCGACGGGCTTGATGCCCGGCAGCCTGGCGGCCTCGGCGTAGATTTCGCGCGCCCGGTCGATCGGGATGCCGAACTTGTTCTCGGCCTTGCCGGTGGTGATCTTCTTATGCGTCTTGGCATCCACGTCGGGATTGACGCGGATCGCCACTGGCGCGGTGACGCCGAGCGAGGTGGCGACCTCCGACAGCGCACGCAGTTCCGGCTCGGACTCGACGTTGAACTGGAGGATGCCGGTATTGCCGGCCTTCAGCGCCTGGGCCATCTCGGCCTTGGTCTTGCCCACCCCGGCGAAGATGATCTTGCTTGGTGCGATGCCGGCCTTGATGGCAAGCTGCATCTCGCCGGCCGAGACCACATCGGCGCCTGCACCCAGCGCACCGAGATGGCGCAGCAGGGCCAGGTTGCCATTGGCCTTCACGGCATAGGCGATCAGCGCCGGCAGGCCGGCGAAAGCCTCGGAGAGCGCGCGGTAACTCGTCTCCAGTGCTTCCGTCGAATAGACATAGACCGGCGTGCCGACCTGTTCGGCGATGGTCTTGAGGCTGACGCCTTCGGCATGCAGCACGCCGTCGCGATAAGAGAACCAGGGCTGGCCGGTCATGGCGGACTCTTTAATTGTAAGGAACGGGCGTGCCGCGCCGGGGCAGGTTGGCCGGGCGCTCGGAGGCATCTGCGGGGTAATCCGGAATGTCCTTGCGGCCGCAGCCGGCGGCGGTGAGGGCGAGGCAGGCGAAAAGCAGCAGCAGCGAAACGGTGCGTCGCATCACTTCACCCCCAGCAGCTTGCGCCAGCGCGCGATTTCCTTGCGCACATTGCTGGGCGCGGTGCCGCCATAGGAGACGCGGCTTTTCACTGAATTCTGCACGCCGAGCACGGCGAACACATCCTTGGTGATGCGCTTCTCCACGCTCTGCATTTCGGCCAGCGTCAATTCTTCCAGCGGCTTATCCTGGCTTTCCGCCAGCTTCACCAGGGAACCGGCGACGTGATGCGCGTTGCGGAACGGCATGTCCAGCTTGCGCACGCACCAATCGGCCAGATCGGTGGCGGTGGTGTAGCCCTCGCCGGCGCTCTGCTCCAGGCGCGGCTTGTTGGCCTTGAAATCGCTGACCATGCCGGCCGTGGCGGCGATGCAAAGCTCAAGACTGTCGGCCGCGTCGAAGGTCGGCTCCTTGTCTTCCTGCATGTCCTTGCCATAGGTCAGCGCCAGGCCCTTCAGCGTGATCAGCAGCGCGTTATGGGCACCAATGATGCGGCCGACCTTGCCGCGCACCAGTTCGGCGGCATCTGGATTGCGCTTCTGCGGCATGATCGACGAGCCGGTGGTGAAGGCATCGCTCAAGGATATGAAGCGGAACTGCGCCGAGCACCACAGCACGATCTCTTCCGCGAAACGTGAGAGATGCACCGCGCAGGTGCTGGCGGCCGAGAGGAATTCCAGCGCGAAATCGCGGTCCGAAACGGCATCAAGCGAATTCGGCACGGGTCCAGAGAAGCCCAGCGCCTTGGCGGTCATGTGGCGGTCGATGGGCAGCGAGGTGCCGGCGAGCGCCGCCGCACCCAGCGGGCTGAAATTCAGCCGCTTGCGCGCATCCTGGAAGCGGCCACGGTCACGGCCCAGCATTTCGACATAGGCCAGCAGATGGTGGCCCAGCGTCACAGGCTGGGCGGCTTGCAGATGTGTCATGCCCGGCATCACGGTGTCGGCATAGTCATCGGCGCGGGCCAGCAGGCGCTTTTGCAGATCGGCCAGACCGGCATCGGCGCGGTCGATGGCATCGCGCACCCAGAGGCGGAAATCGGTCGCCACCTGATCGTTGCGCGAGCGTGCGGTATGCAGCCGGCCGGCGGCATTGCCGATCAGTTCCTTCAGCCGGGTCTCCACATGCATGTGGATGTCCTCGAGCCTGGGGTCGATGGTGAACGTGCCGGCCTCGATCTCGGCCTTGATGGTATCCAGGCCCTGGAGGATCGCCTTGCCTTCCCGGGGCGTGATCAGGCCCTGGGCCACCAGCATCTGGCAATGTGCCTTGGAGCCGGCGATGTCCTGGGCATAGAGGCGCTTGTCGAAGCCGATGGAGGCATTGATCTCCAGCATGATCGCCGCCGGGCCTGCGGCAAAACGCCCGCCCCACAAATCATTGGCGGCGGCTTGTTTCGGCTTTGCCGGGGTCTTATTTGAGGAGATGCGTCGAGCCATGAGGACAGAAATGCGCTTGCTTGCCTGGTTGATCGGATGCCTGCTGCTGGCTGCCTCGGCGCCGCACGGGGCCTGGGCGGGCAATCTGCCGCCGCTGCAGGGCGATATGCGCAAACTTATCGTGCCGGACCAGCCGAAACCAGTGGCGGCCGCGTCTTTCCAGGATGAAAAGGGCGCCGAGATCACCCTGGAAGCCTTCAAGGGCAAGGTGGTGCTGGTCAATCTCTGGGCCACCTGGTGCATCCCCTGCCGCGCCGAGATGCCGTCGCTGGAGCGGTTGCAGACATTGGTGAACGACCCCGGCTTCGCCCTGGTGGCGGTGGCGCAGGATCGCGGCGGGCGCGAGAAGGTCGAGAAATTCCTGGCCGAGATCAATACGCCCGGCATCAAGCCCTATCTCGATACCTCGATGAAATCCGGTCGCGCCTGGGGCGCCTATGGCCTGCCCACCACGATCCTGATCGGCCGCGATGGCCGCGAGGTCGCCCGCCTGGTCGGCGAGGCACATTGGGATGCGCCGGAAGCGGTGGCGGTGATCAAGGCTTTGCTGCAATAAGCCCTGCCCCAAAAACACGGCTGAGAGTCTAGACCGGAAGCAGGCAATGCAGGCCGCATCTATGCGGTCAGAGGGGCGCCTTGGCCGTATGCACTCAATTTTTCTCTGTTTCTGATACCCATAGGTGAAATACTTTGCAATCAATGCGGCAGTAAATATACTTTGAAATGCCAATAAATAGATGATTGCGTTTCATTTCGAGAACGATTCGAGTGACCTTATGGCCGAGACCTCCCCGATTGCGACTGAGTCCCCGATTGCGACTGAGACTGGTGTAACGGGCCATCCCTTCGTGTCGGGATTGACCAGCCTGGGCGCAGGTTTTCCCGCCACGACGCCTTATGGCGTGGATGCGGTACTCAACCCGAATCCGAATCTATACTGGAACAACGGCCATACCGGCACCGGCGCCACGGTGACCTACAGTTTCATGACCGGGCTGCCGACGCGGTATTACACGCTCGACAACCTCTATGGCGCCGGCGGCGAGATTGTCGCCGCCTTCAACAACGGCTTCACCGCTTTCAACACGGCACAACGCAACGCTGTGGCGCAGATCTTCGCGCAGATCGCCGAAGTCGCGAATGTCACGTTCCAGCTCGTCGCCTTCAATCCGAATAACAAGAACAATATTGAATTCGCCAATTTCAATCTCGGCAGTGTTGTTCCCGGTGCGGCCGGTGCGGCGAATTACCCGCATGAAACAGAACTCGGCGTCGATCTTGGCGGCGATGTATTGATCGACAATGCCTATGCCAATCCCGATGCCGCCGGCAGCGCTAACGCCAAATTCAGTTATCTAACCCTGATGCATGAGATAGGGCATGCGCTCGGTCTGAAGCATTCCGGGAATTACGACGAGGAAGATACCGGTCCGACCCTGCCGAGCGACATGGACACCGTCCAGTACACGATGATGTCCTATCATGAGAATCCGTATTTTGAATACGCATCAAGTCGTTACAGCGTGCCTCTAACGCCTATGCTGCTTGACATTGCTGCCTTGCAGCAGGTGTACGGCGCCAACACGACAACCAGGGCCGGCAACACGGTTTATGATGCCGCTACATGGTTCTCTCACAATACCATTCGTACCATCTGGGATGCAGGTGGCACAGACACGATTGACCTGTCGTCATTGACCGGATCGAATTACGTCAATCTCAATCCAGGCAAATTCAGTACGATCAATACTGATGGCGCTTTTAATATTTCCATCGCTTATGGCGCGTATATTGAAAATGCCACGGGCGGCAGCGGCAGTGACACACTGGTCGGCAATGAGTTGAACAATGTACTGCGTGGTGGTGCCGGTGCAGACAATTTGTATGGTGGCGATGGTGATGACATATTGTACGGCGACGATGGCGCCGACATTCTGGATGGCGGCAGCGGCGATGACATGCTGTTCTCTGCTGCGAGAGGGAGCGCCACTGGCGGGGACGGATTCGACACCCTAGATCTGTCGGCAGCTTCCGCTGGCCTGACATTCAGCGGTGGTGGTGCTGGCAATGTCAGCGCGGGGATATCCTTCGGAATATCTTCGGTCGAGAAGATTATCGGCACCAATTTCAACGACGTGTATATCAGCACGACTCCCGGGCTGCTTTTCTTGGCGGGAGGCGGCGATGACAAGATGATCGGATCTGGATTCGCTGAAACCTTTAACGGCGGCGCCGGCATTGACACGATTACTTATTTTGCAGGTCTGTCCGGCCTCACGATCAACCTCGAAACCGGTAAGGGCAGTGGCGATAATGCCGAGGGTGATATCTATATCGATTTTGAGAATATTATCGGCACGTTTTATGCTGACACACTCATAGGCAACAGCCTGAACAATAGACTTGAAGGCGAAGCTGGTAATGACAGCATCTATGGCGGCGCGGGCGAAGACACAATACTTGGCGGCAACGGCGACGATTTTTTATACGGCGATGGTGGTCTGGACACGCTGTTTGGTGGGGTTG
>VFQP010000286.1_pt1 | contig 118681 bp, 106 predicted proteins | sample 3512351 | NCBI WGS metagenome assembly VFQP01 (sample SAMN10412372, study PRJNA504923) | tailings metagenome | isolation source: Relicate 1 Philex TSF1 revegetated site | place: Philippines: Tuba, Benguet | collected 2017-08-29
CCGCCCCAGCCGAGCTCGTAGTAGGCCCAGTAGGAGCCCATCGCGATGCCGCCGGTCAGGAACAGCCAGGCGGTCAGCGTCCATGGCCGCACCCAGCGCGCCCAGGCCGCGTCGATGCGGCCCTCGATCAGCGCCGCGACGGCGAAGGAAAAGGCGACCGAGAAACCGACATAGCCGAGATAGAGCAGCGGCGGATGTACCGCCAGCCCGATGTCCTGCAGCACCGGGTTCAGGTCCTGGCCCTCGAACGGCGCAGGCGACAGGCGCTCGAAAGGGTTCGACGTGACGAGGATGAACAGCAGGAAAGCCGCGCCGATCATGCCCTGCACGGCCAGCACGTTGGCCTTCAGCGAGGCCGGCAGGTTGCGACCGAACATGGCCACCAGTGCACCGAAGAAGGTCAGGATGAGGACCCACAGAAGCATGGACCCCTCGTGGTTTCCCCATGTGCCGGTCAGCTTGTAGAGCATCGGCTTGGCCGAATGCGAATTCTGCCAGACATTGGCGACCGAGAAGTCGGATTGCGCGTAAGCGACGAGCAGCGCGGCAAAGGCAAGCGAACAGAAGCCGAAGCCGGCGACCGCGACGGGCCCTCCGACGGCCATAAGCCTGTCGTCCCGCAACCGGGCGCCGGCCAGCGGCACGATCGACTGCGCGAGCGACAGCGCGAAGGCCAGGACGAGCGCGAAATGTCCGGTCTCGACCATCGTCAGTCGGATCCGCTGCCGGCCGCACCGCCGTCGTTCCAGACGCCCTTTTCCTTCAGGCTCTCGGCAACTTCACGCGGCATGTAGGTCTCGTCGTGCTTGGCGAGCACGCTGTCGGCAGTGAACATCCCGTCGGCGCCGAAGGTGCCTTCCGTGATGACGCCCTGCCCTTCGCGAAACAGGTCCGGCAGAAGCCCCTCATAGGTGACCGGCACGGTCTCGGTCTGGTCGGTGACGGCGAAGCGCACAAGCGTGCCTTCGCCGCGCTTCACGGAGCCTTCCGCCACCAGCCCGCCGAGCCTGATGCGCTGGCCAGGTGGCACGGACGCCGCCTGCAGGTCGGCCGGCAGGTAGAAGTAGGAGGCCTTGGCACCAAGCGCGTAGAACGTCAGCGCCATGGCCGTTGCCAGGAACAGCGCGCCCCCACCGATCACAGACAGTCGTTTCTGCTTGCGCGTCACTGTCCTACTCCGTCGCCGTCAGTCCGAGGCCAGCCGCGAAGGCGGTAAGTTCGGCGGCCTCCGGCGTTCCCGGCCCCATGGCCTCGATTGCGCGCGACAGCGCGTCCCTCGCTTGTGGCTGACGGCCGAGCACGACATAGGAACGAACGAGCCGCTTCCAGCCTTCCCGGTCGCGCGGGTTTTCCTTGAGCCGCTCGTCGAGCTGCGCCACCATCCCCTCGATCATGGCGGCTCGGTCCTCGGGCAACATGCCGGCGGCGTCGGCCATCTGTTCCTGCGTCGGCCCCGGCGTGGAGTTCATCCGCTCGGCGGCCTCGGCCAGCGCCAGTTCAGTCGGCTCGCGCCATGGCGAGTCCTCTTGCAACTCAGGCAGCAAGGCGCGCCACGCCTCCGACGCCGTCTCGAAGTCGCCGCCCTGCGCGACGCCGAGAGCAGTGAAGAAGCGCGCCTTTTCATTTACGGGATCGAGCACCAGCGCGCGCGAAAACGCCTCCCGCGCCTCAGGGGTGACGAGGCCGCCGCTTGCGGTGGCAAGCGCTTCGCCGAGGCCCGCCTCGCGTGTCGCGGTCGATCCCAGCAGCTGGATGGCACGCCCATAGGCGAGCGCGGCGTCGGCCGGTCGCCCGATCCGAACATAGACCGGCGCGAGCACGTCCCAGCCCTGGCCGTCGTCGGGATTCGCCTTGAGATGCGCCTCGGCGCGACCGACGAGTTCGTCGATCGGGCTCTTTGCGGGATCTGCCGAGAGCCGCGCCGCGAGCGGTTGGGCCGGCAGGCCCGGCGAACCGATGCCGGCATAGATGCCCCAGCTGATCAGCGGAACCGCGAGCACCGCCGCTGCTGCAATGGCGCGGGCGGCGCGCGAACCGGCCTGGCTGGTCGCGCCGGCCGCCTCGGCGGATGCCCTGATGGCGCGGCGTCCGATCTCGGCGCGTGCCTGCTCGGCGTCGTCCGATGCGATCAGTCCTTGCCGCAGGTCGCGATCGACCTCGGCGAGCTGGTCGCGATAGACCTCGATGTCATGGCTGGACGCGCCCGCCGCGCTGCGCGCCGGGCCGCGCATGATGGGCGCCATGATCGCCAGGCAGGCGACAAGCGTCAGCAGGGCAGCGGTGATCCAGAACGCCATCGCCTACTCAATAGTGTCGGGCCCTTTGCCCCACAATGTCGGAACCGTGCGGCTGATTGACAGGCCCAGGCCACGGTCGCCTTGATCCAGCGCAACGGCGGCGAATTTGTGGGCTTTGGACCCTATGTCAGCGGGGTCCAGCTGCCGTCGGGGTTGCGGCAGGCCGTTCCGCGCGCCGACTTGGAACCCGAGCCGCCGAAGACGGTGTGGTTGTAGAGGCGACAATCCTGCGATCCGACCCGATACGGCTGAGCGGCTACGACCTCGCCATAGCGGGCGGACCTGTCGCTCTTCCAGGTGACCTTCTGGCCGTTGGGCGTGTGCTCCAGGGCGCGGTACTCGGCCTGGAGGGCGCTCTGGCGGTCTGCGGAATCGAGATCCGCGCCGATCGTTCCGCCGATCAGCCCGCCCTGCATCGCGGCGATGATGCCGGAGGGTGCGGCGCGCGCGACGGTCGGCGGTGCAGCCGGCGTCGGCGTCGGTTTCGACAGACCCGTCGTCGAGCAGCCGGAAATGGCGAGCATGGCGGCAACCGCCGCGACCGTCGATCTCATTGGCGCCCGATCGTCCTGTTCATCCGTGGCTTCAATGCCTGAGTGATGAGTGGCGGTAGGACGCATGTTTGACCGAAATGCGACCTGCGCCGCAATAGGTATTCGGCGCGGAATAGATCATTGCGCCCGCTTCAGTTCCACGGCGGCCCTCAGTCCGCCGAGCGCGGAGCGCTCCAGCGCCAGCCGGCCGCCATATTCGTTGACGAGATCGGCGACGATGGCGAGCCCGAGCCCGGTTCCGGGTTTCGATTCGTCCAGCCGCTTGCCGCGTTTCAGCGCCTCGCGCGCCTTGTCCTCTGGGATGCCGGGTCCGTCATCCTCGATCGCCAAGCGGAAGAAGCCCGCCTCGGAGCTTGGCCCGACCGAAACCTCGACCCGGCTCTTGCCCCATTTCACCGCGTTTTCGAGCAAGTTGCCGACGATTTCCTCGAAATCCTCGCGTTCGCCGGCGAACAGGGCATCGTCCGCATGTGGGGCAAGGGTCACGGTCGCGTTGCGGCTGAGCTTGCCGGCGACGCGCACCATGCGCTCGAGAGCGGGCTTGACCGGCGTGCGATAGACGACGCTGTCGCGCTGGGCTGCGATGCGGGCACGCTGCAGGTAATGTTCGAGCTGCTTCTGCATGGCGCCCGCCTGCTCGGCGATGAGCGTGCCCTTCGGCCCGCCCAGCGCGCGGCCCTCGTTCAGCAGAACCGCGAGCGGCGTTTTCAGCGAATGCGCCAGATTGCCGACCTGCGTCCGTGATCGTTCGACGATGCGCTTGTTGTTCTCGATCAGCGCGTTGGTCTCATTGGCGAGCGGCTCGATCTCAGCTGGGAAACTGCCGCCGAGCCGCGTCGCGGTGCCCTCGCGCACCAGCCTCAGCGCCTCGCGCACCCGCGAAAGCGGCTGCAGGCCGAGCAGGATGGCGATGGCGTTGATGGCGATCATGCCGGCGCCGAACAGCGACAGATATGTGTAGAGCCGGCGGTCGAAAGCGCCGATGTCGGCTTCGAGTTCGGTCCGGTTGCCCATGACGCGGAACCTCGCGATCAGGCCCTGGTCGCCGAGCGCGAATTCGCTCTCGACCGCCAGCACCTCCTCGCCGTCGATGCCGGCAGTGACGTAGGAACGCTGGAAATCCTGGTTGAACGGCACATCCTCGACCGGCGGAGATGGCACGTCCTCGGTCATCGAGGCGGAGCGCAGTTCTCCGGTCAGTTCCGGCGAGACCGGCTGGACCGCCCAGTACCAGCCGGAAAGCGGCTGCGAAAACCGCAGGTCGCCGAGGTTTGGTGCGCCGCTGATGCGGCTGCCGCCGGTGACGCCGACCGAGCCGATCAGATTGAAGAGGTGTGCCGACAGGAGGCTGTCGAAACCGCGCTCGCTCGCCTGGCGGTAGAGCGTACTGATGATCGTCGCGATGACGATCAGCGCCACCACGGCCCAGATGGTCGAAAACGCGATGACGCGGGAAGTGAGGGAACGCGGAATCAGCGCGAACCGGAGCCCGCCGCCTGCCTTGCCTGTGCTTGGAGCGGTGTCAGGCACTTGGCTCGCGAATCCGGTAGCCCATGCCGCGCACCGTCTCGATCATGTCGATGCCCATCTTCTTGCGCAGGCGTCCGACGAAAACCTCGATCGTATTGGAATCGCGATCGAAATCCTGGTCGTAGAGATGCTCGACGAGCTCGGTCCTGGAGACCACCTCGCCCATGTGGTGCATGAGATAGGCCAGCAGCCGAAACTCGTGGGACGTCAGCTTCAGCGGAACGCCATCGACGTCGGCCTTTGACGCCTTGGTATCGAGCCGCAGCGGACCGCAGGTGAGTTCCGAGGACGCATGGCCGGCGGCGCGGCGTATGATCGCCCGAACGCGCGCCAGCACTTCCTCGATGTGAAAGGGCTTGGTGACGTAGTCGTCGGCGCCGGCGTCGATACCGGCGACCTTGTCGCTCCAGCGGTCGCGGGCCGTCAGCATCAGGACCGGCATCTTTCGGCCTTCGCGGCGCCAGCGCTCGACGACGCTGATACCGTCCATCTGCGGCAGGCCGATATCCAGCACGACCGCGTCATAAGGTTCGGTATCGCCGAGATAATGGCCCTCCTCGCCGTCGAAGGCCTTGTCGACGACATAGCCGGCGCCTTCCAGCGATTCGGAGATCTGCCGGTTCAGGTCCTTGTCGTCTTCGACAACGAGTATGCGCATGGAATCACCGGTACGGGGGAATTGGCAGCGGAAGATAGGCTGAAAAGGCCCTGCGCGAAAACTGGCTGAAATCAGCCGCGCGGGACCGTGAACTCGGCGCGGCGCGGATGCTTGCCGTCCCGCGCCGGGACGAGGACAACGATCTTGCACACTTCCTGCCCGCCTTCACTGACGCTGTCGGCACGCGCGAGCGTCCCGCCGTTCTGGGCCGCGAGGCTCTGGCCGATGGCGTAGCAGTCGCCACTGGCCCGCACGAAGCCCTCGGGCACCGAGGGCTGGATCACGGGCGCGGCCAGCGCCTGACCGAAGGCGAGCGAGGCGGCGACGGCGAGGGTCGCGAGCATTCCGAGCGGGTTGCGGATCGTGTTCATGTTGCCGTTCTAAAGGACCGCGGCTGAATGCTGAATGAACAATATCCTGCGTTTTCGTTCAAGAACGCTTGCTCCCCTGCCGTCACACACCGTCATCAGCCGATGCGGTTCTTGGCCCCGATGCGGCCGACGATGGCCACGAGGCCGCTGATTGCGGTCACCGCGCCAAGGATCGTCTCGGTCAGCGCCGAGCCGTCCGCCGGATCGATGCCAAAGCCGCCGACGCCCGCCGCGGCGCAGCCGATGGTGACCAGCGATGCCCAGATGGTGCGCGACAGGTACCACGGTTTCAGGTCTTGCATGTGATGCTCCTTCTGCTTGAGATCAATGGATGGTGATGCGCGTTCGCGCCTCGATGCCCGGGCCGACGGCCATGCTGATCTGGCTGACGATCACGTCGACCTCCGCCGGCAGCGTCGGCAGATCGCTGGAAATCGCCGCCAGGCCGTAGGTCCAGTGCGCGCTCGCCGTGTCGGCCGACCGGATCGTGTCACCGGCCGGGCTTGCGATGCGGACGTGATAGGCCTCCGTCTCTTCGCCCAGCGGGATATCGACCGACTCCCAGCGATCGGCGTCGAGACGACTACGCCTGACCCAGCTCACCGCCAGGTCGCCGCCCGATGTCCGTCTTGCCGTCAAATGCGCCGGGGCCAGCGTCAGGAGCGCCCTCACCCCGCCGGCCAGCGACGCCTCGGCAATACGGCCGGGCACGATAATCTGTCCGGACGGCCCAACCCGCCAGTTCATCGGCAACCCGGTTTCCGACGCCTGCAGACCTGCCGGGCGAACAGCCCCGTCGAGCAGCACGAAGGGACTGGCCTCCGCGGCGCCAGTCGACATCGCATCGGTCGTGCCCATCTGGCCGCGCAGCAGCGTCGTAAGGCGCCAGGTCGACGGCGCGATCTCCTCGGCGGTTTCAAACTGGACGATTTCCCAGACGCCGGCATCGGAGAGGACGGCCGCTGCATTCGCGCCGTTCAGCATCTGAAGCCGGCTGGCGCTTGCGAGCTCACCCCTGAACAGCTCGACATCGATCACGTTCACCCGGTCGAAACGACCCTCGACGTCGGTTGGCGGCAGGGCGGCTACGAGACGCCCCATCGTCGCCGGCCGCCCGAGCAGCGACCTCTCCGTGAAGCCGCTGGTCGCCGCGGACGCCCAGGCGCGCTGCGGCCTCCAGGGTTGTGCCAGGGCCGCAATACGGAACTGGTCCTGCGGCGCTCCGCCCGACGGCCCCATCGGCAGGTCGAGAAAGTGGCAGGCGGGCCTGCCGAAATGCGTTTCCGCCGGCACAGGCGGTTCGGGCAGGAGCGGCATTGCGCCGGCCGGCACCGCAACGGCCAGCCGCCGAGCCGATACCGAGCGCAGGATGCCGTCCTCGACAGACAGCGCGACGTATTCGCCCGCTTCACCGGGTAGCCTGACGATCGAACCCGGTTCGACGTCGACCTGTCCAGCCGGAAGCGAGAAGGAGACGCCGTCGCGCTCCGACCAGCGGCGGGTCAGCCAGTCGCGCACCAGCGTCTCCGCCTCGCTCGTCTCCAGCGCGCCCGGCAGCGCTACCATTTCGTGGCTTGCGTCGCCGCCGGATGCCGGCCGCGCGAAGCGGGCCGTGCCCGTCTGGTAGCTCCGCAACGGATCGCGGTAGGCGATCACCGCTGCGGCCGGCAGCATGTGGTCCGGCGCGCGCTGGCGTTCGACGGCCGGTCCCCGGTCCGGAACCGCGACGTCGTCCAGTTCGATCGCATCGCCCGTCCGGACGTGTGCGCTATGGAACGTGAGCGTCCCGCGCGCGTCGTGCGCCTCGATGCCGAACGTCGCCATGAGCGGTTCAAGCGCCGCGCGCGCCGTGCCCGGGTCGGAGACGATGTAACCGTGCAGCGACCCGTCCACGGCGTCGGTGTCCGGTGCGGGTAGCCCGTGGTCGGCGAAGATCGCATCGATCAGGTCGCCGCAGCCGATGCCGCTCAGGCGGCCGTTCAGCCAGTGGCCGCGCAGCCAGTTGCCGCCGTCGCTCCAGGTGTCGCGCGACAGCGGAAAGGTCGGAAAGGGCCGCGCGTCCCATGCCCACGCATAGAGCCGCGCCGGATCGACCATGCGGTCGCCATAAACCGGCGAGACGGGATTGCCGCCCGGCTCGAAGCTGGCGTCGAAAGAATCCCATCGCGACCTGTGAGCGGCGAGCACGGCGGTGAGCGCCAGGTCCGAGCGCGCGCCGGACGAGAAATGCGGCAGCGCGCTTTCCGACGACTTGGGGTCCGGGAAGACGTTGGGCTGGTTCGGCCCCTTGTCCACCGCGGGTCCGCCGAGCTCCGTCAGCCAGATCGGCTTGGAGCGCGGCACCCAGGCCGTCGGAGCGCCGGCCTCGACGCCGCCCGGGCGGTCGACATGCTGGTTCGACCACCAGCCGACGAGATCCTTGTAGCGGAACACCCAGGGCTTGCCGTGCGCAACGTCGGTGATCGGCGTGCGAATCCGGTTCGCCCGGTCGCCGGCGCTCGCATAGAACCAGTCGAAACCCTCGCCACCCGCGACCGACGCCTTCAATCCTTCCGGATCGTAGGGGAAGCGGAAGCCGTCGGGGTTGCCGCCGGCCCGGTCTCCGTCGCGCCAGTCCGACAGCGTCATGTAGTTGTCGATGCCGACGGCATCGATCGCCGGGTGCGCCCAGAGCGGATCGAGATGGAAGAACACGTCGCCGGTTCCATCGGCCGGCTGGTAGCCGAAATATTCCGACCAGTCGGCACCGTAGGTGATCTTCGTCGCGCCGCCGACGATGGCGCGAACCTCTCCGGCCAGCGTCGCCAGCTGCTCGACGAACGGAAACGCGCCCGCACCGTCACGCACGGTCGTCACGCCGCGCAGTTCGGATCCGATCAGGAAGGCGTCGACGCCGCCGGCCGCCACGGCCAGATTGGCGAAATGCAGGATGAAACGCCGGTAGCCCCAGTCGTCGCTCGGGCCGCCATAGATGACGCCGCTTTCCGTTACCGAGAAATCGCCGGGCGAGGCCGTACCGCTGAGGCCCTCGATCTGGGCGCGCGCCGCAGCCGTCTTGTCGACGGTCCCCGGCCGGCCCGGTGCGGGATGGCAGGTAACCCTGCCGCGCCACGGATAGGCGGCCTGCTCGGAACCGCCATGCGGGTCGGGCAGGCCGTTGCCGTGTGGCACGTCCATCATCACGAAAAAATTCCTACCAAGATCATCGTGGTTTCGCGGCCTCCAGAACCTTAGCCATCTTCGCCCGCCAGTCCTTCCCGGTCGCCTGAAATCGCGCGAGCGTATCAGGATCCAGCCGCAACGTAACAGCCTGCTTCGGCCTCTCCACCTTCGGCCTTCCCCGGCGGGCGATTTCACGATCGATGCTGCGCGCGAGGTGCGGGAAGACCTCGCGAAACGGCCTCATATTCGCGAGCTGTTCGTCGGTCAGTTCCGGATTGTCCGGATCACTGGCGATCTTCCGCTGGATTTCGGCTTCTTCCTCGTCGGAGATCGGAGGAATGTGCTTGAATGGGTTGCTCACTAGCTTCTTTCCTTCCGGCTGGCCCTGCGCATGGAGATGAGCGAGATCGCTTCCGAGCCAAGCGGACGAAAAACCACGGAAACCACTCGTCTGTCGTGCACGCCGACAGCCATGAACCGACCGTCTTTTGCTCTGCAAACGTTCGCGGTCTCAAAGTAGTCGATCGTCAACGCGCCAAAGTCCAAGCCGTGCTTGGTCAGGTTCTGCAGCCGCTTTGCCTCGTCCCAGACGATTTTCACGTATTATCCGTACACGAAAATTGTACTGCCCTCAACATTCTTGCCCAAGCACATCGACCTCTGCCTCGCGGCGACTGTCGCACTATGTAAAAGTCCACACACTGCAAGAGACCCCTCCCCATGCCCCAGCTCGACCGCATCGACCACGCCATTTCGGATCACGGAGATGTGAGCGAGGTGACGCTGACCAACGTCGACGGCGAGAGGTTCGCCTTCGCCCTCTCCTACCGCCAGATCGGCACGGTGCTGGAAACCTTCCGCCGCGCGGCCGGGGAGATGGGCGAGCGTCTTGCGAAGAGCGGTCAGACGCTGAAGGCCGAGGTCGCGGCGGCGGCCGCCGAGGCACGGCCCGTTGAAACCGTAATGTTTTCGCTGGACGAGAAGACCGGCGACCGCGTGCTTTCGCTGGAAGGCCCCGACCTCGGCCTGTTGACGCTCCGCCTGCCGCGCGCCGTCGCAGAGCAGATCGCGCTCAACCTGGCGGACGCCGCCGGCAGCCATTGAAGCCGCGTCCCATCTTCACCATGCGGCCTGACGGCCCCCGCCTGCGTCTTGTGGCGGACATCGAAATCGGGGAATGTCGGTGTCGGCGCGGCTTGTCGGCCGCGCCCTGAAAACGCCTGCATGCGTCTCCAATGGACCCCGGGCAGCCACTAGCCCGGGCCGGTAGGGCCGGGAACAGCCCGGAAGCAGTCGATGGAAAACCCGTTCGAACCGCGCAAATCGAAGAGCCCGAAGGCCTCGCGCCTGCTCGCCGTCGACGCGTGGATCGATTCCACCCTCTACGAGGGCGGCTTCAAGGCCCGGGAAATCTGGGAAAACCTGACCATCTTCTTCCGCCGCTTCAAGGTGACCGGCTGGCGGCGCGGCGTGGTCGAGGTGGCTTCCGAAGCCGCCACCATGGGCACGTTCGGCGTCATCATCCTGCTGGCGCTGGCGCTCACCGCCTTCGAGGAGACGGCCGGCGACTGGCGCGCCCAGGACGACATCGCCGTGACCTTCCTCGACCGCTATGGCAACGAGATCGGCCAGCGCGGCATCATCCAGCGCGATTCCGTGCCGATCGACGAGATGCCGGACCACGTCATCAAGGCCGTGCTCGCCACCGAGGACCGCCGCTTCTTCGAGCATTTCGGCATCGATTTCTTCGGCCTCGCCCGCGCCATGAGCGAGAACGTGCGGGCCAACGGCGTCGTGCAGGGCGGCTCGACCATCACCCAGCAGCTCGCCAAGAACCTGTTCCTGTCCAACGAACGCACCGTCGAGCGCAAGATCAAGGAAGCCTTCCTGTCGCTCTGGCTGGAGATGAACCTCTCCAAGAAGGAAATCCTGCAGCTCTACCTCGACCGCGCCTACATGGGCGGCGGCACGTTCGGCATCGCGGCGGCGGCCGACTTCTATTTCGGCAAGCAGGTCAAGGACCTGAACCTCTCCGAGGCGGCGATGCTGGCCGGCCTGTTCAAGGCGCCGGCAAAGTACGCCCCGCACGTCAACCTGCCGGCGGCGCGTGCCCGCGCCAACGTCGTGCTCAACAACCTGGTCGAGGGCGGCTTCATGTCGGAGGGCCAGGTGCTGCAGGCCCGCCTGCACCCGGCCGACGTCATCGACCGCGGCGGCCAGAAGAGCCCCGACTTCTACCTCGACTGGGCCTTCGACGAGGTCCGCCGCATCGTCGCGCGCAAGGGCGTGCATTCGATCGTCGCGCGCACCACGATCGACATGAACATCCAGCGCGCCGCCGAGGAATCGCTCGAGTTCCACCTGCGCCAGCACGGCAAGGAATACGGCGTCACGGAGGGCGCGCTCGTCGTCATCGAGAACAACGGCGCGGTGCGCGCCATCGTCGGCGGCCGCGACTACGGCGCCAGCCAGTTCAACCGCGCCACCAAGGCGCTCCGCCAGGCCGGCTCGTCCTTCAAGCCCTATGTCTACGCCACAGCCATGGAGAACGGCTACACGCCGGAAACCGAGGTCGCCGACGGTCCGATCTCGTGGGGCGGCTGGTCGCCGAAAAACTACACGCGCGGCTATTCGGGGCGGATGACGGTCACCGAGGCACTGGTCAAGTCCATCAATACCGTGCCGGTGCGCATCGCCAAGGACCACATCGGTATCGAGCCGATCCGCAAGATGGCGGCGGCGATGGGCGTGGAATCGCCGCTCGAATCGCACAAGACCATGGTGCTCGGCACGTCCTCGATGACGGTCATGGACCAGGCTACGGGCTACCTGACGCTGGCCGACGGCGGCTATTCAGGCACGCGCCACGGCATCCAGCAGATCCTCACCCATGGCGGCGAGATCATCTACGATTTCGGCAGTGATTCCGAGCCGCCGAAGCGCGTGCTGTCCGAGACAGCCGTCGGCGCCATGAACTCGATCCTCGTCCAGGTACCCGAATGGGGCACTGGCCGCCGCGCCGCGCTGCCCAACATCCGCGTCGCCGGCAAGACCGGCACCACACAGGCCTACCGCGACGCCTGGTTCGTCGGCTACACCGGCAACTACACGGCGGCGGTCTGGATGGGCAATGACGACTTCACGTCGACGCGCAACATGACCGGCGGCTCGCTGCCGGCCATGACCTGGCAGCGCCTCATGGTCTACGCGCACCAGAACATCGAGCTGAAGCCGATCCCCGGCATCGACGCGCCGTTCGTCGAGACGCCGGTCGCCGAGAAGGCGCCGGCCTCCGGCAAGACGCCGGCGGCGGCGATCGAGATCGAGCGTCCGCCGGTCCTGTCGGCCGCCACCTCCTCGCTGCTCCTCGAAATGTCTGCGGCCTTCAGGAATGCGCCGCCCATCGAGCCGCCCGCCGAGCCGGCGACGCTCTCCTCGCTCTGAGCCTCCGGTGAGCGCGGCGGGCATCGCTTGCGCCGGCGCGCGTGACTGGTCTATGCCGGTCGCTGCTTCCACGTCTCCCGGCCGATGATCCGCAGCCTCCTCACCACGCTCGTCGTCCTCGTCGTCGCCATCGGCGGCGGCGCGGCCAGCGTTTGGTACACGCTGCAGTCGCAGGAAGGCATCGGCGCGGTCAGCATCGGCGGCTGGACCGCCTTCCCGGCCATCGGCACGCCGGACGCCGACCCCTATTCCAAGGCGCGCGTCGCCCGCGAGGGCATGCTGGCGCTCGGCCACGCCGAGGGCCTCGTCTTCTACGCGCATCACGATTCGCGCGGCGACGCGCTGAGGCGCGACTGCGACTACAAGGTCGAGGGGCAGACGCCGCCGGCGCGCTTCTGGACGATGTTCGCCGCCGACGAAGGCCACGAGGTGCTGCCGCTTGCCGGGCGCCCCGCGCCGGCGATCCAGTCGCAGGAAGTGCTGCGGCTCGCCGACAACAATTTCTCGATCGGCTTCGGCCCGCGCCCGGTGCCGGGCAACTGGGTCCGCGTCGACGGCGCCGGCCGCTTCTCGCTGGTGCTGACGCTCTACGACACCCCTCTCGCCAGCAATCCCGGTTTCGCCGACATGGCCCTGCCGCAGGTGCTGAGGACCGGCTGCGATGGTTAGGCTGATCTACGCCGCCATCGTCGGCCTGGTCGGCGCCGGCATCGTGCACATCGCCATCCTGCTTTTGCTGCCGGTCCTGTCGGAGCAGGATTCGTGGTCGAGGCTCGAAACCGAGGGCGACCTCTACACCTTCGTGCCGCTGCACGGCGTCGCCGGCAAGCAGCCCATCGTCAAGTCCTACGACCCGCTGTTCGAGGCGCGCGCCTGCCGCTTCGACCTGTCCGAGGGTATCGTGCATGTGTTCGCCGGCGGCACAGTCCCGTTCTGGTCGGTCTCGGTCTACGACCGCAACGGCCAGAACATCTACAGCTTCAACGACCGCACGGCCTCGCGCGGCACGCTCGACTTCGCCGTCGTCACGCCCGTCCAGATGATCGAGATCCGCAAGGAGCTGCCGCCGGCCTTCCAGTCCTCAATCTTCGTCGAGGCCGCCGCCGACCAGGGCATCGTGGTGGTCCGCGCCTTCGTGCCCGACGCGACGTGGAAACCCGCCGTCGATCGTTATCTCGACGGCGTTTCCTGCACGCTGGAATAGCTACTTCTGTCCGCCTCGGCGGCGCGGGCGGCGGTTGGCGCGCCCCTCGCCCGAGCCGGTGGCGTCGGGCAGGTCGGTGCGCAGGCGCTCGTAGCGCACGCCGGTGAAGAGGAGGATCGAGGCGGGCGGCGCGCCGTCCGGCCGCCGCATGGGGCTGGCCGGTCTCGGCACAAAAGGCACTATCGTTGCCATGGTTCGCGTATTCCACTCGTTGGGCAGGGAGTGATGACGCAACGCCTCCGCGACCTATAGAGACCGTATACAGTTAACAGCTTGTGAACGGATCGCCGCTAACATGATCCAACCGGCGGACATGCGACGGCCACGATCGTCGCGATGCTGCGGGTGTGTAGTGTTTGCGTTGGGCGTATCTCCGTGTCGTCATCCGATTTCAGGCAACTCGCCGTGCGTTCGGACAAGGGCCGCCATGACGGCCTCTTGAAAGCCGCCGTCTCGGCCTTCTGTTCACTCACGCGCCCCTCGCGGCGCGAATCCGCACAGCTCGAGGATCTCGCCCTGCCGCTGCTCGATGGCGTCACCGTCGAGACGCTCCGCTACGTTGCGGCCGCCCTCTCCGAATCCGCGGCCGTCCCATCGACGCTCGTGCGCCGCCTCGCCGACATGTCGGTGGACATCGCCGCGCCGCTGCTGATCCGGTCGGCGGCGCTGTCCGATGTCGACCTGATCGCGCTCATCGGCCGCCATGGCCTCCCGCATGCCCGGGCCATCGCGAGGCGCGAGGGCCTGCACCAGACGATCTCCGACCTCGTCCGCGCGCTCGACAGGCCGGCGGGCTTGCCGGCTGCGTTGAATGCCTCTCCGCCGTCCACCGAAAAGCCGCCAGTCGAGGTCGACTTCGCCGCGCAGCGTTCCGTGGAGAGCAGCGTGCCGCGCGCGACCCCGAGGGCCGATGCGGTGCGCCGCCGACTCCGCGACATGATGCGGCCGGCCGAACAGCCCGACGCCGAACGCGCGGACGTCAACGTGCAACCCGCCGTGTTCCGCAAGCTGCGCGACGCTGCGCTGACCGGCGACCAGATCCTGTTCGCCGCTACGCTCGCCGAGCTTCTGCGCGTCGATCCGCTGCGTGCCCGTTCGATCGTCGAGTCGGACAGCTACGCCGACCTGATCGTCGCCACGAAGGCGCTCGGCATCACCGAGGAGGAGGCCTACATGGTCGCTTCCGCGGTGTTCGGCCCGCACTTCGGTCATGCCGAAACGGTGCGCCTGTTCATCGAGCGCTATCGCCTCATCGACCGCGATCAGGCGAACGACAAGGTCCGTGCATGGCGCGCCGCAGGGCTATCGTTCCTGCTTCAGCCGGCCCGGCCCCGCGCCGACAATGACGGGAGCCTCGCCGCCCCGGACCTCGCCCGGGGCAGGCCTGCCTTCGCCGGCGCCTCTATGGCATCGTGACGTCGAGAAGTTCGCCGAGAGGCGTCTTGCCCGGCTCCAGTTCCACCACCCAGATGTCACTGTCGAACCGGGTCTCGCGGGCGATCTTCGCATCGACCGCCTCCTGGTCGAGCTCGGTGCCGACCAGCGTGAAGCGCCGGTCGTCCGGCCTCGCCGTATCATAGTCGGCCTGCGCCGCCGGGGCATAGAGCGTCAGCCGTCCGATCCGGTCGCGGGTGAGCACAAAGACCGCGCCGGCCTCGGTCGCACCACGCCGCGCCACGGCCGCGAAGCCGCCGTCCGAAAAGACGCGACGCAGCAGCGCCGACACCCAGAGATCAGTCGTGACCCGCATTGTCTTGCTCTTGATGCACAGTTGCCGCGATTCAGGTCAGGCCGGGCCGAAAATGACGGCTTTCGAGACCCGCAGCGGAGCGTACTTTCGTACGTGAGCACCGGAAGCGCAGAAAGCCGACATTTGCAGGCCGGCCTCACCTGAATCCTAATTTGTCAGGCCGATCTCGCGCATCTTGGCATACAGGCGCTCGTCCGGCTCGCCGGTCACGGGCAGGCCGAACAGCGTCTGGAACTCCTTGATCGCCGAGCGCGTCCGCGAGCCGACGACGCCGTCGATGTCGATGCCGTTGTTGCCGAAGGCCCTCAGCCCGGCCTGCACGCGCTTGACGCGCGCGATGTCGTCGGGTTCGGCCGATGCGGTGACGATCGCAGCGTCGTCCGGGCGTTCCTGCGGGATCGGATCGCGTGAGCTGGCGACGGTGCCGGGGCGCTCGATGCCGAGGCTGTCCAGCAGCCGCGCATCGGCGAGGCCGGTCTCCGGCATTCCCCTGGCCTGCTGGAAGGTGCCGATCGCCTTGCGCGTCGCCGGGCCGGAAAGCCCGTCGATCTCGCCGTCGTAGTAACCCATGGCGGAAAGGCGCGACTGCACCTTGGCCAATTGCGGATCGGACGCCACGCGGCGCTCGGCTGCCCTTTCTGCTTCGGCGGCCGGCTCGACCACGACGGGGCCGCCGGGTTCGCGTGTCACGAAGAAGGCCGAGCCGTGGAAGTGCGGCTGGTACCAGAGGGCGTTGGCCGACACGAAGGAGAGCGCCACGAGGAATGCGGTCGAGCCGCCGGCGATCGCCGGATAGCGCGCGATCACTGCCCCGAAGCCCGCCAGTGCCTGCCGGACCGGGCTCCCGTAGATCTCGTCTTCGTCTTCAACCGGCCTTGCGGAGCGTGCCATGGCTGGTGCCTCCGAATATCGTTTCCGTCTTGTGCCGCCGCGCCGCCTGGTCCGCCTTTTCGGACGGACCGCTGACCGGCAGGTTTATCGTCACCGTGGTGCCCTCGCCCGGCGCGCTCTCGATCGTCATCGAGCCGCCATGCAGCGAGACGAGGCCGCGTACGAGCGCAAGGCCGAGCCCGGTGCCGTCGAACTGCCGCGTATAGTCGTTGCGCACCTGGGCGAAGGGCTTGCCGAGCCGCTTCAGGTCTTCCGGTGCGATACCGATGCCATTGTCGCTGATCGAGAAGGTCAGGAACGAACCGATTCGCCGCGCATCCACCGACACAGCGCCGCCGGCCGGCGTGAACTTGATCGCATTGGATATGAGGTTGATCAGCATCTGGCGGACAGCGCGCGGGTCTGCCCGGAGCGTTCCGATCGTCGCGGGTACGTTGGTTTCCAGTCGAACGTCCTTCTCGCGCGCCTGGAACCCCAGCATCGCGGAACAGCCTTCGACGGCATCGCTGAACGCGACGCTTTCGGGCCGCAGGTCGTAGGAGCCGGACTCGATCTTCGAGACGTCGAGGACCGCGTTGACCAGCGACAGCAGGTGCTCGCCAGACTCGCGGATCAGGTCGACATACTCTTTCTGCCGTCCGCCGCCGAGTTCACCGGCAAGGCCCTCCGACAACATGCCGGAAAAGCCGATGATGGCATTGAGCGGCGTGCGAAGCTCGTGGCTGACGACGGCCAGGAAGCGGTCCTTGGCGACTTCGCCGCGCTCGACGGTCTCCGACGCGCGGTCGAGCGCATCGCGGCCGTCGGCCAGCCGCGTACCGTCGGTCAGCACGGCGGTGACGCCTGCGGACGTAAGCCCGACCTCGGCGGCAACCCAGCCGTGCGACGGCACCGCGTCCGGTATCGGCCGGCGCAGGCGGATCAGCAGATGTGTCGGCTTGCCGTCGCGGGCATCGGCCAGCGCGCACAGCCAGGCAACCCGGTCCGCGACATGCAGGCGCTCGAACAGGCCGGTCCCGAACAGAAGCGTCGGGACGAGGCCAAGCAACGGCGAAGCAGCGACCCGTGCGTGCTCCACCTCCCCTGACGGCGACAGGCGCAGGACGGACGCGCCAAGCATGTCCTCGATATCCGTGTCGACGACCATCGCGGACGTGGCCTTCTCCGAAACCATCACCTGGATGCGGGCTGCGACGACCGCCGCATAGGCCGCCGGCACGATCCAGTGTGCCGGGCCAGCCGAGACCGGCGCCCAGTCGTACAGGCGCGCCAGCGCTTCCGCGCCCGCAAGTGAACCGATCGCGACGAGGCCGCCGGCGCGGAGCGACCTCACATCGCGCCTGAGCCAGAAGGGTTCGATCGCCAGCGCGGCCGCGACGAGCACCAGCGGGGAGCCGAGCCCTCCGGCCGATATGATGAGGATCGAGACGAGGCCGCCCAGAAGGAAGACCACCGGAATGGCCGGCGCTCTGCGGCCGCTGCCGCTGACCATCGCAGCCGCCAGCCAGCCGACGGCGAGCGTCACGCAGGCGACTGCCAGCGAGGCCGAGACGCCGAATTGCTGGGGAAGGATCTGGAGGACAGCGCCGGCTGCCAGCACCGGGCCGCCGAGCAGGACGCCGAGCAGGCGGGATTGCTGCTGGCGCTCGTTGGCGTCGATGACCGTCGGGTGGACGAGACGCTCGCAGCCGGCGGCGACTCCATCAAACCAGTCAGGCGATCGCGTGGCTACCGAACTCAACTCAGCGTACTCTTCCTTCGCCCGCTTTGCGGGTTCGTCTTGTTGTCCCGGACCGTCGCATCCACCGTTTAAGGAATGGATAAGTCCGACCCTTTCGACGTCGGCCGACGGGCGTTTCCTTGGTCGCATCCGGCGATTGCGCAGCGGGATTTCCGCCCATGGTAAACGCGGGGTTATCCGGCAGCGGTCGGCGGGAGTGACCGATACCGGCGCCTCGAAGTGAACAGCCCAGCGAATATACGAGCCTTTTCAGTCTGTTGCCTGGTTTCCACACCCTGTTTCTGAAGGCTCGCGATTGATTCAAATTCGAATCAAATGCCGACCTCTCAAACTTGAATCTTGTTTGCGGAAAATCGCGCCCGTGCTCTCAAGCCGTTCTTTGTCCGGCCGGGCCATGCTCGTCGCAGAAAAACGAGGCCGTGCGCATCGACGTCCGGCCCGGTGACGAGAGGGCGAAACATGTTCTTCCTGATGCGCATGGCATTCTGGTTCTCGCTGGTGCTTCTGGCCCTGCCGCTGAACCCTGCCGACGGTTCGGATCCTGGCGCAACCGTCGGTCCGATCCAGGCGCTCTTCGCCGCGCGCGCCGCGGTCAGCGATATCTCCGGCATGTGCGAGCGTCAGCCGGAAGTCTGCGATACCGGCTCCGCGGCGATCCACACGATTGGCACGCGCGCCAAGGCCGCCTACCAGATCATCGATCACCAGTTGTCCAGCGATACGGACGGCGATGCCGTCGCCAAGGCGATCGCCGAAAGCACCGATACGCTCTCCACAGGTGGCGTTGCCAGGCAGAACTAGGCCAGCCCGCCCGAAACTCTCTGCCCGAACTCTCTGCCCTCAACTCATCCGCCGCGAGCCGGCGGCGCCGCGCCGGGTCCGCTCTCGCCCGCCGCGGCGTCTTTCTTTTTCGATCAACCGCCGGCTTTTCAGTGACCCGTCCGCTTTTTCCGTGACCCGCTGACCGGGTGCGCCTATATCAACCGCCACCATGCTACCGACGATCGACAGCATCCGCGACGACTTCGCCCTCCTCGACGACTGGGAGGATCGCTACCGCTACATCATCGACCTCGGCCAGTCGCTCGACCCACTGCCCGACGCGGCGCGCACGCCGCAGAACAAGGTCCAGGGCTGCGTCAGCCAGGTCTGGCTTGATACCAGTATCCACAGCGGCGCCGATCCGCAGATCACCTTCCGCGGCGATTCCGACGCGCACATCGTGCGCGGCCTCGTCGCGATCATGCTGGCCCTCTATTCGGGCCGCAAGGCGAGCGAGATCGCATCGACCGACGCGGAGGCGACGATGCGCGATCTCGGCCTCGTCGAGCACCTGTCGCCGCAGCGCGCCAACGGATTGCGCGCCATGATCCGGCGAATGCGCACCGAGGCCGCAGCAGCCTTGGCTAGTTCCCCGGCGGCGTGATCGACGGGCGGAAACCCTCCGCCCCCCAGTGCAGCACAGACGGCTTGCCCCTGTCGGGCCGCGGCGGCTCGTAGTGACGGGCGAGCGCTCCCAGCGCAGCCTTGAGCACGACCTTCGCCGAGCGTACCGGCCATCCACGCTCCATCTCGACCTGTTCCATGCCCTTCAGAAAGCAGCAGATGTCGGCCAGCACGCCGGCAAGCTCCGGCCCGACCGCGCCCATCGCTCGGTCGACGCGCAGGCGTGCGGCCAGTGCCGCATCGGTCAAGTCCGCGACACCGCCGGCGCGTCGGCCTGACGACACCGACGCAACCCAGTTCGCGCCCAGCCTTGGCATCATCTGGCCGCGCGTAAAGTCAGCCCTCAGCCGCTCGCCAGCCAGGACCTCGACGGTCGTCAGGAACGGCTTGCCGTCCTGTCCCTTCCTGCGGGCGAGTTGCGCCAGCGGCGATTCCGCCAGGTTGATGGCGACCCGTTCGACACCGGTCTCCGTCGCGACCGCCTGCAACTCGATCTCGCGGTGCTGCGCGGCAAAGCCATCGACACGCGCGTCGAGTTTCAGATGCGCCTCGCCCTCCACCGTCAGCGCGATCGCGCTTCCCGTCCGCTTCAGCAAGCCTTGTCGCTGAAGGTGCTCGATTGCTTCAACGGCGACGGCGATCCGACCCCGCTCTCCCGCCTCGACCAGCATCATGGCTTCACCGCTGGCCGGCACGACCGTGGCAGTCTCGCCGCGCAGGAAGCGCAGAAGCCGCGACCGGTCCCGCTCGCTCCTCGCCTCATCCCGCATCGCGCGTGAGCTCCCGCCCGCGCAGCGCCGCCAGCGCCACCCTCTCCGCCATGGCGACGACCCGGTCGAACTCCACATCGTCGCGCATATCCTCGACCAGATGGCAGGCATGCAGCACCGTGGTGCGATCACGCCCGAAACCCTTGCCGACATCCGTCATCGTGATGCCCAGCGTCACGTGGCAGACATACATGGCGATCTGGCGAATGCGCGACACGCTCTGCTGCGACCGGCCCGGGCTTCGCAACTCCTTGGACGGGACATTGAAGAGCGCGGAGGCGATGTCGATCATCGCCTCGCAATGGCCGATGCGTATCTCCGCCTGCCGCCGCGACGCGGTCGCCGGTTTTCGCGATACGCCCGCGCGGATCGGAACTGGCTCGGACTCGTCGCTGGCGATGTCGTCGACTCGGGCTGGCTGCACGTGGACATATCCCTCGCGTATAGGAATATGTTCTTATATCGGAGAGCCCGGCAGCTGTGAACAAACTGTGAACCTCTTTTCGTCCGCGAAACCACCAAGCCCTTGAATCGAAAGCCGGAGTTTTTCCGGCTCGACGCCTGACGAGCGAGATTTTCTCCCCGCCACCGGCCGATCATCGACAATCGCGTGGCAATCCACCACAGCGGACATGCCACGATGCACAGGACTATACTGGACGAGGCTAGAGACTTTTCGGACTCTCAGGCATCTAGACTGCAGAAAGCTCGCCAGACCGTCGCATTTCGACTGGCGACCGGCGTCGACCTCGACGTCGTTGCTGCGGCGGACGAACCGGCCAGGGCCGGCATGGTTGCGCGACTTGTACGACTGGTCGAACGGGAGAGGCTGAGGGGCGCGCGCAGGCACTGGGCCTACGACCTCAACCGGCACATTGCCCTGGCGCAAGCACTCGCGGCGCTGCGCGCCGGCCTTGGAGAGCGTCCCGCCGGCAGCATTCCTGCCTGCCGGCGTAAACGGAGCATCAAGGCCTGACCGCCGGGCCAGGCCCGACCGAATTCACCCCTTGCGGCCGCGGCCGGCAGGCTTGCGCTTGCGGCCGAGACCCATCTTCTTGGCGAGGTCCGACCGGGCCTGCGCATAGCTTGGCGCAACCATCGGATAGTTCGCATCAAGGCCCCACTTCTCACGATACTGCTCGGGGGTCAGGTTATAGTGGGTCATCAGGTGGCGCTTGAGCGACTTGAACTTCTTCCCGTCCTCGAGGCAGACGATGTAGTCGTCGTGGATCGACTTCTTCGGATTGACGGCAGGCTTCGGCTTGTCGGCAGGCGCTGCCTCCGCGGGGCCGCCAGCCCGCCCGAGCGCAGCGTGGACCTCAGCGATCAGCGTCGGCAGCTCCGACGCGGCGACCGAATTGTTGCTGACATAGGCGGAGACCACATCGGCGGTCAGTTCGATCAGCATCTCGGTATTCTTCGGAGTGGGTTCGGAAACGTCCATCGGAATGGCGCCTTTCGTTGTCTGGGCTCTTCTTCGATCGAATCTTGCCCGCTACAGCGCCGCCCGCGCATTGCCCGCCCGATTCGACAGCCTTCAGAGGCTTGGCGGTCGTAATTGATGCGCTGACTAGTTCAAGTCAATTGAATTGTTGTATTGACGGCGGATTTGCGTTGATTTTTCGTTGATCAGCCCGATTGCTTTGCAGATTATGCAACTTATTGTGGCAACCGCGCGCTGATCACGCCGATGGCGGGTCTGGCATTTGTATGAGGAATTGCTCAGCCGGCTCGTCGTGCAGCGGCCTATCCTATGTCGACAGTCTTGCGGGAACTAAATCGGTTAGCGCTCTTTGCATCGGGCGGCGGTCGGGTTCAGTTCACCCAAACGAGAAATGCCGCGCCCTCCCGGACGCGGCATCGGATCGGAGCGCGGCCACTCAGTGCGGCTTGATGTACTTGCCGTAGACCCAGCCCGTCTTGAAGTTGCCGTTCTGCGCGGGGTCGTGCCAGATCTCACACCACACATAGCGGACGATCTGCCGTTCCTGGGCGTCCGGCAGGTGCGTGATGTCGAGCAGGTTCGGGGCGCCGCCGGTGCAGCGGCCGGTCATCTGCAGCACCGTGCCGTTGGGATAGGCACCCTGTTTCTGCGAAGAGCCCGAAGGATACTTGCGGACGTTCAACACGTCGCCCCAGGCCACGTCCGTGACTTCCCAGGCGGCAAAGACAGCGGCCTCGGTGCGGCCGGCGAAGAAGGCAACCGTCGATGCGACGGCCAGGGCGGCGAAAATGCGCGACAAAGATTCCACGATGTCCTCCAGCAGTTGAAATCCAGGCGATGCGACGACAGATGCAGGGCACGCCTTGAACCGACCCTGACCGGCATGTTCATAGGCAGTTCATCAGCGGAGCCCGACGAGGAATCATGCCAAGACCAAATGCCTTCCGCCACGCCGAGCCGCCGTCCGCCGAGAGGCGACCGGTCAGCGATACATATCACGGCATCACGCGGATAGACGAGTTCGCCTGGCTCAGGGCGGACAACTGGCAGGACGTTTTTCGCGATCCTGCGGTCCTCGACCCGGCTATCCGTGCCCATCTCGAAGCGGAGAACGCGTATCAGGCCGTCCTCATGGAGGACACCGCTGCGCTGAGAGCGACGCTGTTCGCGGAGATGAAGGGGCGCATCAAGGAAGACGAATCGTCCGTCCCGATGAAGGACGGCCCGTACGCATACGGCTCGTCCTACAGGATCGGCGGGGAACAGCCGCGCTACTTCCGCACGCCGCGCGACGGCGGTGACGAGCACATGTTGCTCGACGGCGACGCCGAGGCCGAGGGCAAGCCGTATTTCCGCATCGGCGGCGTCGACCATTCAGACGACCATGCCCGCCTGCTATGGGCGTTCGACGACAAGGGATCCGAGTTCTACACGCTCAGGGTCCGGGACATCGCGACCGGAACCGACCTGCCGGACGTCGTCACGGACACCGGCGGCGGCGGATCGTGGGACGGCACCGGGACCGGTTTCCTCTACACGCGCCTCGACCCCAGCCATCGGCCCTCGAAGGTCTACCACCACGTCGTCGGTGCCGACCCGGCGCAGGACCGTCTCGTCTACGAGGAAACGGACCCGGGCTTCTTCATGAGCGCGGCCGGGACGCTTGCCGGCAACTTCATGTTCATCGCCATCAGCGATCACGAGACCAGCGAGTACCGGATCATCCCGGCCGACACGCCGGACGCGGAACCCCGGATCGTCTCGCCGCGCGAAAACGGCGTGCAGTACGATCTGGACGACGGTGGCGACCGCTTCTTCATCCTGACGAACGCCGACGGAGCCAAGGACTTCAAGATCGTCACCGCCCCTTTCGACGAGCCGTCGCGCGCCAACTGGACCGACCTCGTGCCGCACGAGCCCGGCCGGCTGATCCTCTCCGTCGAGGCATTCAGGGACTGGCTGGTCCGCCTGGAGCGCAGGGACGGCCTGCCGCGCATCGTCATCCACGAGAGGGCCACCGGCGAGGAGCACGCCATCGCGTTCGACGAGGAAGCCTATGCGCTTGGGCTCAACGGCTCGCTGGAGTTTGACACGGACGCGCTGCGCTTCAGCTACTCGTCGATGACCACGCCGACGCAGCTCTACGAGTACGACATGCGGACCCGGTCGCGCACGCTGCTGAAGACGCAGGAAGTGCCCTCCGGCCACGTTGCCGACGACTACGTGACCCGCCGCATCCAGGCGCCCGCCGCCGACGGCGAGCTTGTGCCCGTGACGCTCCTGTACAGGCGCGGGATCGCGCTGGACGGCACGGCGCCCTGCCTGCTCTACGGCTACGGCTCCTACGGCATCACTGTGCCGGCCGGCTTCAACACCAACGCATTGTCGCTTGCCGACCGCGGCTTCATCTACGCCATCGCCCACATCCGCGGTGGCAAGGACAAGGGCTACGCCTGGTACGAGGACGGCAAGCGCGGGAAGAAGGCCAACACCTTCTCCGATTTCATCGCCGCCGCGCGCTACCTCGTCGCCGAGGGGTTCACCGCGCACGACCGCATCGTCGCGCAGGGGGGCTCGGCCGGCGGGATGCTGATGGGCGCGGTTGCCAACATGGCGCCCGATGCCTTCGGGGGCATGATCGCCGAGGTGCCTTTCGTCGACGTGCTCACCACCATGCTCGACGCCAGCCTGCCGCTCACCCCGCCGGAATGGCCCGAATGGGGCAATCCGATCGCCTCGGAAGCGGATTACCGCACGATCGCCGCCTACTCGCCATATGACAATGTCGGCGCGCTCGACTACCCGCCGATCCTGGCAGTCGCAGGCCTCACCGACCCCCGCGTCACCTATTGGGAGCCGGCGAAGTGGGTTTCGCGGCTTCGCGAGCGCAAGACCAGCGACAATCCGGTGCTTTTCCGCATCAATCTCGACGCCGGCCACGCCGGCGCGTCGGGTCGCTTCTCGCGGCTGGAGGAGATCGCCTTCAACTACGCCTTCGCTCTCAAGGTCACGGGACGATGAAGGTCGTCGGGGGCTCGTGCCTCTGCGGCGTCACGCGGTTCGAGGTATCGGGAACGTTCGACAGCTTCTTCCTCTGCCATTGCTCGCGCTGCCGGAAGGACACGGGCTCGGCCCATGCCGCCAACCTGTTCTCGACGACGGCGAAGCTCGCCTGGCTGTCGGGGCGCGAGCACGTCAGGACTTATCGCGTTCCCGACACCCTGCACGAACGCAGTTTCTGCGCCGAATGCGGCTCCGCTCTGCCGGGTCTGCAGATGGATGGCGCCTTGCTCGTCGTTCCCGCCGGCAGCCTCGACGACGGGATCGACATTCGGCCTACCGCGCATATCTGCCTGGCGAGCCGGGCTGAATGGGACGAACATCTGGAAAGTGTGCCCGGCTTCCCTGCCCTGCCACGCTGAAGCCGCTCACGACGTCAAAAACATCGACCCAGATTCACAGCGGGCTTGACAATTCGAGCGCTCTCCATCAATTGATTGATTGTCTCTCCATCAACTGATTGATTATACATCCCGTGATTACCGAGCCTGTCCGGCGGGACACCGACCATCGACGCACCGAAATTGCCGCGGCAGCCCGAAAGCTCATCGCCGAGCGGGGCTTCGAGGGCCTGCGCACCCGCGACATCGCCGACAGCGTGGGCATCAACATCGCAACGCTCCACTACCATGTGCCGAGCAAGGAGGCGCTGGTGGCGCTGGTCGCCCAGTCGCTGCGCGACGAGTTCCGCGCGCAGTATGCCCGGCACACCCGCGAAGGCCTGTCGGCGGTCGAGGAACTGCGGCTCGAATTCGCCGACTTCCGCGAGACCCTGACCGACAACCGCGAGGCCTTCACGGTCCTTTCGGAACTCGCCGCGCGCGCCAAGCGCGACGAGAAGATCGCTGCTGTCATGACGCCACTCCATGCCTTCTGGCACAGCATGGTTGTCGATATCGTTGAACGCGGCCGCCTCGACGGCAGCTTCCGGCCGGACGTCGATGCAGAGGCCGCGGCATCGATGATCATCGGCGCCATGATCGGCTCGCAGCGACGGGAAGGCGACACCATCGCCTTCTACGACCGCGTCGCCGCCGAACTCGAGCGCTCCCTCACCAATCCTTCTTCCAAGATCTAGGACACCCAGGATGACCACCCCCGCCCAACAGGCTTCGTTGGAAACCTATCCGCGCCGCTGGGCCGCGCTCTCCGTGCTGCTGCTCGCCGGCTTCATGAACCTCGTCGACGTGTCGATCGTGAACGTCGCGCTGCCGTCGATGCAGCACGGCATGGGTGCGACCAGCTCGGAGATCGAATGGGTCGCCGCCGCCTACGTTCTCGCCTTCGCGCTCGGCCTCCTGCCCTTCGGGCGGCTCGGCGACCGCGTCGGTCGCAAGCGCATGTTCCTGATCGGCGTTTCGGGCTTCACCCTGTTCTCGATCGCCTGCGGCCTCGCGCCGACCATGACGACGCTCATTCTCGCCCGCGTGCTTCAGGGCTTTGCCGGCGCGATGATGATGCCGCAGGTGCTCTCCATCGTGCAGCACATGTTCCCGCCGCAGGAACGCCCTCTCGCCTTCTCGCTGTTCGGCACCGCCGCCGGCCTCGCATCGGTGACCGGGCCGCTGGCCGGCGGCCTGCTCATCGAGGCCAATCTGTTCGGCCTCGACTGGCGCCCGATCTTCTTGGTCAACATCCCGGTCGGCATCCTCGCCGTCATCGCGGCGACGCTGCTCGTGCCGAAGACCCCATCGCATCCCGAACTCGACAACGACTGGGGCGGCATCCTGCTCGCAGGCGCCTCGGTATTCCTGCTCGTCTTCCCGTTGATCGAAGGCCACGGCTACGGCTGGCCGGCCTGGACCTTCGCCATGATCGCCGCCTCGATCGTCGGCTTCGCCCTCTTCTACGTCTACGAGCGGAGCCGCGCGCGTAATGGCAGGAGCGAACTCCTGCCGACGGCGCTTCTGTCGAACGGGAACTTCCTGCTCGGCTCGGGCATGGTCGTGCTGTTCTTCAGCGGCGTGTCGGGCTTCTTCCTGGTGCTCGCGGTCTTCCTGCAGAACGGCTTCGGCTTCTCGCCGCTGGAATCGGGGCTGGCGACCACGCCCTTCCCGGTCGGCGTGCTGATCGCGTCTGTCGTCTCCGGCCGTCTCGGCCTGCGCTGGCAGCGTCAGCGCATCGTGGCTGGGGCGCTTTCGCTTGTCCTCGGCATGGCGCTCTTGGGCTACCTGCTGGTCGACACGGTCGACACCGTGAACCACTGGGAGATCCTGCCGGCCCTGATGCTCTGCGGCTTCGGGCTCGGCGTCGGCATTTCGCCCATGTTCCAGACCGTGCTGGCAAGCGTGCCGCCGCGCGACGCCGGGTCCGGCTCGGGCGCGCTGCAATCGTTCCAGCAGATCGGCAGCGCGGTGGGCATCGCGATCACCGGGCAGATCTTCTTCTCGACCCTGACCGACCGCTTCTCGACAGGCTCGTTGCCGCATCCCGCCTTCGTCGCCGGCCTCGAGAACGCGCTGATCTACGAGATGCTTGCGTTTCTCGTCGTGGCAGGTCTTGTGGTGTTCCTGAAGGCGCCCGGCCAGGGCGTCCCCGCCCACGGTCCGGCCAGCCGCGCCGAACCCATCATCGCCGAAGCCTGAGGCTCACCATGTTGCTCATCGACGTCCGGCTCGCGAAGTCCCCGATCGAAGGCATCGGGGTCTTCGCCAAATCCTTCGTGCCAAAGGGCACGATGATCTGGAAGCTGGACCTGAGGTTCGACCGCCTGCTCGAACTCGCCGTATGCGAGGCGGAGACCGGGGCGGTCGGCTCCTATCTGGAGCGCTACTGCTACCCCCGCCGCTCGGACCCGCGCTACGTCGTGTTCGAGGCCGACGATGCCCGCTACATGAACCATGCCGACGACCCGAACACCGACTTCTCGGGCGGCGACGAGGCGTTCGCGATCAAGGACATCCAGCCGGGCGACGAGGTCACCTGCAACTACAACGCCTTCTTCGAGGACGGCTTCGAATTCCTCGGCGACCGCTGAGATCTACTGCTTCGCCGGATGGCCGTCCGGCAGGCCGGGGATCGCCTTCAGGTAGGCGGCCATCGCCGCGCGGTCCTCGGGCCTCAGCATGGCGGTGTTCTTGATGACCTCGGCCATCGCGCCGCCGGCCGAATCGAATTCCGGCGTGAAGCCGGTGGTCAGGAACTCGACGATCTCGTCCTGCGACCACGCGCCGATGCCCTGGTCGCCGGGCGTGATGTTGGGCACCGTGCCCGACCCCTCGGCCGCCGCGGCGCCCGACAGCCAGGCCGACTTCATGAGCCCGCCCATCGGATCACGCGGCGTGTGGCACTCGCCGCAATGGCCGGGGCCTTCGATCAGGTAGCGCCCTTCGCGCGCCGCGGCCGGCGCGTCATCGGCGAGAGCGACGACCGGCGCTGGGCTGAGATTGAGCAGCTTCCACATGCCGACACCGCGGCGGATGTTGAACGGGAAGCCGAGCTTGTGGTCGGGGGCCCTGCCCTCGACGGCCGGCAGCGTCTGCATGAAGGCGAACAGGTCGGCGACGTCCGAGGGCTCCATGCGAGCATAGGACGCGTAGGGGAACGCCGGATAGTAGTGGCTGCCGTCCGGCGACACGCCGCGCAGCATGGCGTTCGCGAAATCGGCGATCGTCCAGTCGCCGATGCCGTCGGTCTTGTGGCTGGAGATGTTGGGGGCGACGAAGGAGCCGAACGGCGTGACGAGTTCGAGGCCTCCCGCGAGCTTGAGCAGCGCATCGCCTTCGGATTTCGGGACCGCATGGCAGGAGGCGCAGCCGCCCGCCCAGAAAATGCGTTCGCCGCGCGCGGCAGCCCCTTCGCTGACCACCGGTATCTCACCGGATCCGAGCGGGTCGGGCGCGGTCAGGATCCATCCGGCAATGGCGCCGGCGCCACCGAGTAGAACGGCGGCGCCGAAGAGTTTCCTCAGCAATCCCATCAGCCGGAACGAACCTCCGCTACATGCGGTACGCCTGGTGGCAGCCGCCGCAGTTCGAAGCTATCGCACCGAACAGGGGCTTGAAAGCATCGAGATCGGCCGGGTTCGCGGCAATCGCCGCCGCCACGTCGGCCTCGAACTTGTCGCCTGCCGCCTTGAAGCCCGCCATGTCTTCCCAGATCTTCGGCGAAGCCTTCGTGTCGCCGGCGTTGCTGCCGGCCGGGAAAAGCGCGTCTTCGTCCCACTTCTTGGCATTCTCGCCAAGCGCCTGCAGCGCGGCCATCACCACCGCCGCGTCGTACGGCTTCTCTCCCTTGGCGATCGGGGCGAGCTGCCCGCCGACGATTCCACCGCGCTCCTTCATGACCGCCTTGCGGTCGGCAATGGGATCCGCGTAGGCGCTCGTGGCGAAGATCGCCACGGCTGACAAGGCAAGAAGCACCGATTTCATGGGTAGTTCTCCGGGTTGCAAGAAGGCTGCCTGAGAGCACTAACGCTACTCTGCGCCTGTTCTTCCCGGCAACGCCAGTCTTTTCCCGCAATTTTTTCAATGACGGGGCGGCCCGCAATCCTACATCCGCCACGCGCCGTGGCAGGTGGAGCAGTTCTCGCGGATAGCGCCGAACAGCGGTTCGAGCGCAGCCGCATCCTGGGGGTTGGCCGAGATCGCCGTGCCGATGTCCTCGGCGAATGCCGCCACGGCCGCCTTGAAGCCATCGCGGTCTTCCCAGATCTTCGGCGAAGCCTTCGTGTCCCCCGCCTCGGTGCCGGGCGCGAAAAGCACGTCGACGTCGAACGCCTTGACGCCTGCGTCCAGCGCCTGAAGCGCCGCCATGACCGCGGCGGCGTCATAGGCCTTTTCACCCCGCGCAAACGGCTGAAGCTCGCGGGCCTGGCCGCCGATCGCGCGCATCGCCTGCTTGCGATCGGCGACTGCGTCGGCAAGGGCCGGCACCGACAGTGCGACAAGAGCGGAAAGGGCAAGCAGGCGGGTCTTCATGCAGTCTCCGGATGAACGGGAAGGTTGAGTCCGGAGGCACCCTGCCCCGAACCGAAGCGTCTGCGCCAAGCACACATTCTGATATTTCCGTGATCGCCCGGCGTGTTTGGAGTGAGGCAACAAAAAACCCGGCCGAAGCCGGGTTTTCGCTATTCCAGTATGAGCTGGCGTCAGGCGCCGGCCTTCTCGAAGCGCTCGAGGACATAGTCCCAGTTGATGAGGCTGTCGACGAAAGCCTCGAGGTACTTCGGCCGCGCGTTGCGGTAGTCGATGTAGTAGGAATGCTCCCATACGTCGACGCCGAGGATCGGCTCGGCGCCGTGCACCAGCGGGTTCTCGCCGTTCGGTGTCTTGGAGATGGCGAGCTTGCCGTCCTTGACCGACAGCCAGGCCCAGCCCGACCCGAACTGCGTCGTGCCGGCGGCGATGAAGTCGGCCTTGAACTTGTCGTAGCCGCCGAGGTCGCTGTCGACCGCCTTCTGCAGCTTCGCTGGCAGCTTGTTGCCGCCGCCGCCCTTCTTCATCCACTTCCAGAAATGGATGTGGTTGTAGTGCTGGCCGGCATTGTTGAAGAGGCCGGCGTTCTTGCCGAACGACTGCTTGACGATTTCCTCGAGCGACAGCTTGTCCATGCCGGCTTCGGCGGCGAGCTTGTTGCCGTTGTCGACATAGGCCTTGTGATGCTTGTCGTGGTGGTATTCCAGCGTCTCCTTCGACATGAAGGGCTGGAGAGCCTCGTAGTCGTAGGGCAATGCGGGCAATTCAAAAGCCATGGTCATACTCCCTCGCGGTCTGAAATCCGGGTCAATCGTCCCGGCTGAAAGATAGGTTCTTCGCGCCGCCGGACAACCGGCAAACGCAGGAAATCAGGCACGTCCGCCGTGCGACCAGTCCCAATAGAGCTTGCGCGCCTTTGTGGCGAGCGGGCCGGGCTGCAGGTCGCGGTCCTCGATACGGGTCACGGGTACGACCTTGGAGTGATTGCCGGTCGAGAAAATCTCGTCCGCGTCGAGGAAATCGCGCACCGTCAGCGCCTTCTCCACGACCGTCACGCCGGCATCCTTCAGGAGCGATACCGTGCGGGCGCGGGTTATGCCAGAAAGGAAGGTGCCGTTCGCGGCCGGCGTGTAGGCGACGCCGTCCTTCGCCATGAAGATGTTGGAGGAACCCGTTTCGGCCACGTTGCCCAGCATGTCCAGAACCAGGCAGTTGTCGAAGCCGCGCTTGCGCGCTTCCATGATGGCTCGGCCGTTGTTCGGGTACAGACAGCCTGCCTTCGCGTTGGTCGGCATCGTCTCGATGGTCGGGCGCCTGAACGGCGACACGGTCAGCGAGAACCCGCTCGGCGGGATCATCGGCGATTCGTAGAGGCAGAGGCAGAAGCGCGTCGAAGCGGCGTCGGCCGGCACGCCCATGTAGCCGCCAGCCTCCGCCCAGTACATCGGCCGGATGTAGACCGCCGTCTTGCCGTCGAACTTCTTCAGGCCGTCCAGCGTCAGGCCGGCGATGACGTCCGGCTTCTCAGTCGGTTCGAGGCCAAGTGCCAGGGCGGAAGCATTGACGCGCTCGCAATGCCTGTCGAGGTCTGGCGACACGCCCTCGAACCAGCGCGCGCCGTCGAACACGCTCGATCCCAGCCACATCGCATGGCTGCGCGGGCCGGCGAGCGCCACGTTGCCCTCGTGCCAGTCGCCATCGACAAAGGTCCAGGTCTTGGACGGGGCGGCGGGGATGGACACCATCGGCATGCTCCAATGCGCCCGGCCGACAAGTGGCCGGGCGCACATGGAAAATACCTTCGCCGCGCAGGCGTCAACCCGCCGCCGCCCAGATTCTCTGGGTCCAGCCGGCCATGTCGGAGAGCCGCGCGATACGAGAGGCGTGGCCGATCGGCAACAGGTCGGGAGCCTTCACCTTATCGCCACGTTTTCTTCACGCTTGCGACCCATTCGGAACCGCATTCGACCTCACCGAATTCACGGGAGGAACGGTGCGTCGGCAACGGCGCGTCTCGCGCAACATCGAAATGGCAGGCCGACCAGCATGACCGACACGTTCCTCCCGACCCGCCGCTCCTTCCTCGGAATGTCCGGCGCCGGTCTGGCCACCCTCGCGCTTTCCGGATGCATGTCGACGCAGCGCGACGATCCGGCCGCCACGCGACCGGTGCAGCCTGTCGACGGCTACGCGATGATGTACGCGGCGGTGCAGGACGGTGGCTTCTCGATTCCCGCCGTCCCCTACAAGCAGATCGACCGGCGCTTCCTGCGCCAGGTGGTGCAGGACCCGACCGGCGAACGGCCGGGCACGCTCGTCGTCGATACGTCGGCCCACTTCCTCTACCTCGTGATGGAGGGCGGCCAGGCGATGCGCTACGGCGTCGGTCTCGGTCGCGCCGGCTTCGAATGGTCAGGTCGTGCGATCATTCAGTGGAAGCAGGCCTGGCCGCGCTGGACGCCGCCGGATGCTATGATCGAACGCCAGCCCGAACTCGAAAAGTACAGCTGGCGGAACGGCGGGATGGCTCCCGGCCTCGACAACCCGCTCGGCGCGCGCGCCCTCTATATCTTCGAGGGCGGCGAGGACACGCTCTACCGCGTCCATGGCTCTCCGGAGTGGTTCTCGATTGGCAAATCCGTCTCGTCGGGCTGTGTCCGGCTGATCAATCAGGACATTATCGATCTCTATTCGCGCGTGCCGTCGAAGACCCCGATCCTTGTCACCTCCGGCCTGCGGGTCGCCTGAACGCGCGTCTCGCAGCCGTTTTTCGATGGCGGTCACGGTTTTGTCATCGTGCCGCCACTTTCGCCCCCGCGCTATCTCGCCGCGGGGAATGGACGGGTGTAGCGTCCCCGCCGCCTTCTCTCTGGCAACGGGATCCTTCATGTCTGCAAAGCTCTCTCTGCCCGGCGTGCTGACACGCCGCGCCTTCCTTGGCGCCGGCGCCGCGGGCGCCGCCTCGATGGCGCTCTCGGCCTGCACGATGGTGCCGGACGCGCCGCCGGTCGCCCCGGCCCCGGAACCGGGTTTCGGCGATTTCGCCACGATGTACGGTCCCAAGGTCGACGAAGGCTACCAGCTTCCGGCGATCCCTTACGAGAAGATCGATCCGCAGTATCTGCGCCAGATCGTGCCCGATCCGACCGGCGAGAAGCCCGGCACCATCGTTGTCGATGCGTCGCGCAACTTCCTCTATCTCGTCCGCGACGGCGGCCGGGCCATCCGCTACGGAGTCAGCCTCGGCCGCGCCGGCTTCGAGTGGACCGGCAGCGCGGTCGTCCAGTGGAAGAAGAAGTGGCCCGTCTGGGTGCCGCCGCCCGAGATGATCGAGCGCGATCCGTCGCTGGGCAAATACAGCGCCGAGAATGGCGGCATGCCGCCCGGGCCGAACAATCCGCTTGGCGCCCGCGCCCACTACCTGTTCAACAACGGCGTCGACACGATGTACCGCCTGCACGGCACGCCCGCCTGGGACTCGATCGGCAAGGCCGCTTCATCGGGCTGCGTGCGCCTGCTGAACCAGGACGTCATGGACCTCTACGAGCGCGTGCAGGGTCAGGTGCCGGTGCATGTGCGCCCGGGCCTGGACCGGCCAAAGGTCGCCCGGAGCAGCCAGAAGCAGCGCGGCACCGCGATCGACGCGGGCGTGCCGAAGGACGCCGTCCTGCTGAAATAGAACAGGTCAATTTTTCCACTCCCTCAGCGACATTTCGCAGCGGGAGTGGAAAGACGTTGTATCCTACGGTCTGGATTCCTACCGCCGGCTCAGGCTACCGAGAATACCGCGAACCAGCGCGCGGCCGACCGAAGAACCCACCGACCGCACCACCGACTTGATCGCGGCCTCCGCCACCGTCTGGCGGTTCGACGGGCGTGGCTGTGGCGCCCTGCGGCCGCGCGAACGGCTGTCGTCCTGCTCCTCGCGATCGTCACCGCCAAGGCCGAAGTCCGGAAGCGTCCAGCGGCCGCGCTCCTGCTGCTCGGGTTCGGGCTGCGGCTGGCTCGGCTGCTCTTCCTGCGGCGGCGCGCTGCGCGGCCCCCACTTGTCGCCACCCGACTGCTGCCCCCACTGGTCGCGCGCCGGCTCGCGGCGATTGCCCCAGGCGTTGCCGCCGGCACGCTTCTGCAGGATCTCGAAGGCGGATTCGCGATCGACGGCCTTGTCGTACTGGCCGGCGACGGGGCTCTCGGCCATCATCTTCTGGCGCTCTTCCGCGGTGATCGGGCCAAGGCGCGACGCCGGCGGCCGGATCAGCGTCCGCTGGACCATCGACGGGATGCCCTTGTTCTCCAGCGTCGAGACCAGCGCCTCGCCGGTGCCGAGCTTGGTGATGGCGTCGGCGCAGTTGAAATCGGGGTTGGGGCGAAACGTGTCGGCGGCCGTCTTCACCGCCCGCTGCTCGCGCGGCGTATAGGCGCGCAGCGCGTGCTGGATGCGGTTGCCGAGCTGCGCCAGCACCGTCTCCGGCACGTCGAGCGGGTTCTGGGTCACGAAGTAGACGCCGACGCCCTTCGAGCGGATGAGGCGCACGACCTGCTCGACGCGCTCCACCAGCGCGCGCGGCGCCTCGTTGAACAGGAGGTGGGCCTCGTCGAAGAAGAAGACGAGCTTCGGCCGCTCCGGATCGCCGACTTCAGGCAGTTCCTCGAACAGTTCCGACAGCAGCCACAGCAGGAACGTTGCGTAGAGGCGCGGATTCATCATCAGTCGGTCGGCCGCGAGGATGTTGATCGCGCCGCGTCCGTCGCGCGTCGTGCGCATGATGTCGGCGATGGCCAGCGCCGGCTCGCCGAAGAAGTTGTTGCCGCCCTGCTGTTCCAGCACCAGAAGCGAACGCTGGATGGCGCCGACCGACGGCTTGGTGACGTTGCCATAGCGGCCCGAAATCTCGTCGGTGCGCTCGGCGATGTTTGCCAGCAGCGCCTGCAGGTCCTTCATGTCGAGCAGCAGCAGGCCTTCCTCGTCGGCGATACGGAAGGCGATGTTCATGATGCCTTCCTGCGCTTCCGACAGGTTCATGAGGCGCGACAGGAGCAAAGGCCCCATCTCGGAAATCGTGGCGCGGATCGGATGACCCTGCTGGCCGAACAGGTCCCAGAAGATGACCGGGAACTCCTGGAACTCGTATGGATCGAGCTGGATCTGCTCGGCGCGCTTCAGCAGGAAGTCCTGCGCTGTGCCCATTGCAGCGATACCCGACAGATCGCCCTTGATGTCGGCGGCGAAGACGGGGACGCCGGCGTTGGAAAAGCCCTCGGCGAGGATCTGGAGCGTCACCGTCTTGCCGGTGCCCGTGGCGCCGGTGACGATGCCGTGGCGGTTGCCGTATTTCAGCAGCAGCTCTTCCGCCCGCTGGTAGCTGTCGTCCGGCTTCCGGCTTGCCCCGATGAAGATGCTCTCGTCGGTCATGACGCCTCGCTTCCCTGCCCTCGCGCGGTAGGCCCGCTGCCAGCCGTATTAGCATGGCAACGGCATTCGACAATGGCGAACGTTGCATTGACCCCGGCCGGCAAATCGGCACGAGGCGGCAGCGCCAGCCACGCACTTCCTTTCGCGCGTTGCGCCATACCGGCCGCCACCCTATAGACCGTCTGGGTGGCCTGGGAGGCAGAGGTTCGGAGGCACGATGGACGCCGCGCAACTGTTGAAGGAGGTCGGCTTCGCCGGAGGGTCGGAAGCGGACTGGCGCAAGGCAGCCGAGAAGACGCTCGGCGGCGAAGCCCTTGACGTTCTCACGTCGACCACCGACGACGACATTCGCATCCCGCCCATCTCTCCCGCGAGCCCCGATGCGACGCCCGTCGGGCGCGTGCGACCCGACCTGCCCTGGACAATCGTTCAGCGCATCGACGACACGGATCCGAAACGCGCCAACGCGCAGGCGCTCGACGACGTCGCGAACGGCGCGACGGGCTTGGCCGTCGTGTTTTCCGGCGCCCCCAATTCTTTCGGCTTTGGCCTTCCCGCATCGCCCGAGGCACTCGCGACTGCGCTCGACGGCGTGCCGCTGGACAGGATCTACCTGCGCATAGACCCCCACCCGGCAAGCCGCGCGTCAGCCGACTGGCTGCTGGCCCTGCTGATGGCGCGGCGCGGAAACCCCGAGAAACTCAGGCTCTCGTTCGGGCTGGATCCCGCCGCGGTGTTCGCCGCCACCGGCCGGCTGCGCATGTCCATCGAGGCGCTGGAGGCGTCGCTGCCGCCGTCGCTCGCGCATTTCTTCGCGATGGGCGTGCCCGGGGTTCTGCTGGAGGGCGACGGCCGCCCCTACCACAACGCCGGCGCTACGGAGGCGCAGGAACTTGCGATCGCACTTGCCACCGTCGTTTCACATCTGAGGATGTTCGAGGCGGCGCGGCAGCCGCTGGTCTACGCCACGTCGCATATCGGCTTCGCGCTCTCCGTCGACCAGGACCAGTTCGTGTCGATGGCGAAAGTCCGGGCGCTGCGGCGACTCTGGGCGAAGGCCCAGGAAGCCTGCTCGATCCCGCCGGCCCCAGGTGCGATACACGCCGAGACCTCATGGCGGGCCATGACCGCCAGGGACGCCGAGACCAATATCCTGCGCGGCGCGATCGCCGCCTTCGCGGCGGCGGCCGGCGGAGCCGACTCGCTGTCGATCCTGCCGCATTCGCTGACGCATGGCCTGCCGGAGGGTTTCGCGCGCCGCGTCGCCCGCAACACCCATACCGTGATGGCCGGCGAAAGCCATGTCGACTTCGTCGCCGATCCGGCCGCCGGGTCCGGCGCTATCGAGGGGCTGACCGAGGCGCTGTGCGAAGCCGCGTGGAAGGAATTCCAGGCGATCGACGCGGAGGGCGGCGCGCTGAAGAGCCTCGCGGCCGGCCGCATCCAGTCGCGGATCGCCGAGGCGCGCGACAAACGCGCATCCGCCTATCGCGAAGGCCGCCGCGTCATCGTCGGCACGACGCTTTACCCGCTGAAGCAGGAGCGCCCCGTCGAGACCATGGGCACACCCTCCCAGCCGACCCTCGACGAGGGCGTGGTGACGTGCGAACCGCTGCTGCCCGTGCGGATCGATACTGCCCTGGAGGACCCGGCTTGATCCCCGACTTCGCCACGATTGCCTGGTCCGCACCGAAGGCCGCACCACAGCCACTGCCCACGGAAGACTGGCTCACGCCGGAAGGCATCGCCATCACGCGCGGCTATGGGGCGGAGGCGCGCGACGGACTGCCCTTCGTCGACACATGGCCGGGCGCGGCGCCGTTCCTGCGCGGCCCATATCCAACCATGTATGTCCGCCAGCCATGGACGATCCGGCAGTATGCGGGCTTCTCCACGGCCGAGGAATCCAACGCCTTCTACCGGCGCAATCTCGCGGCCGGCCAGAAGGGCCTTTCCATCGCCTTCGACCTCGCCACACATCGCGGCTACGACAGCGACCACCCGCGTGTCGCCGGCGACGTCGGCATGGCCGGCGTGGCGATCGATTCCATCCTCGACATGCGGCAGCTCTTCGACGGCATCCCGCTCGACCAGATGAGCGTGTCGATGACGATGAACGGCGCGGTGCTGCCGATCATGGCGCTCTACATCGTCGCGGCCGAGGAACAGGGCGTCGCCGAGAAGGACCTCGCCGGGACCATCCAGAACGACATCCTCAAGGAGTTCATGGTCCGCAACACCTACATCTACCCGCCGAAGCCGTCGATGCGGATCATCTCCGACATCTTCGCCTACACGTCGCGGCGGATGCCGAAATTCAACTCCATCTCTATTTCCGGCTACCATATCCAGGAGGCAGGCGCGACCGTCGACCTCGAGCTCGCCTACACGCTCGCCGACGGCATCGAATACATCCGCGCCGGCGTCGCCGCAGGGCTCGACGTCGACAGCTTCGCGCCGCGTCTTTCCTTCTTCTGGAACGCCGGCATGAACTTCTTCATGGAAGTCGCCAAGCAGCGGGCGGGCCGGCTGCTTTGGTCGGCGCTGGTGAAGAAGAATTTCGGCCCGAAGAGCGACAAGTCGCTAGCGCTGCGCGCCCACACGCAGACCTCCGGCTGGTCGCTGACGGCGCAGGACCCCTACAACAACATCGTGCGCACGATGATCGAGGCGATGGCGGCGACGCAGGGCCACACCCAGTCGCTGCACACCAACGCTTTCGACGAGGCGCTGGCGCTGCCGACCGATCATTCGGCCCGTATCGCCCGCAACACCCAGATCATCCTCCAGCGCGAGTCCGGTACGACCCGCTTCATCGACCCGTGGGGCGGCTCCGCCTTCGTGGAACGCCTGACCGCGGACCTCGCGACCCGCGCGCTGTCGCATATCGAGGAAGTCGAGAGCCTCGGCGGCATGGCCGCGGCGATCGAGCAGGGCATCCCGAAGATGCGCATCGAGGAAGCGGCGGCCCGCACCCAGGCGCGCATCGATTCCGGCGAGCAGGTGATGGTCGGCGTCAACAGCTTCAAGCCGGAGAAGGACATCGCCGTCGACGTGCTGAAGGTCGACAATGCCGAGGTGCGCGCCCGGCAGCTCGCCAAGCTGCAACAACTCAAGGGCACGCGCGACGTGGGTGCCGTCGAGACCGCGCTCGACGCCTTGACCTCGGCCGCCCGCAACGACGGCAACCTGCTCGACTTCGCCGTGAAGGCGGCGCGCGCCAAGGCTACCGTCGGCGAGATCTCGCTCGCCATCGAGAAGGCGTTCGGGCGTCACGTCGCGACCGTCCGGACGATTTCCGGCGTTTACCGGAAGGAACTTGGCGAAAACTCCGCTGCCGACCGCGTCAACGACAAGATCGAAGCATTCGAGAGACAGACGGGCGCGAAGCCGCGGATCTTGGTGGCCAAGATGGGCCAGGACGGACACGATCGCGGCCAGAAGGTCATCGCCACCGCCTTCGCCGACCTCGGCTTCGACGTCACTGTCGGGGCGATGTTCCAGACGCCGGACGAAATCGCGAGGCTCGCCGTCGAACATGCCGTCGACATCGTCGGCGCATCGTCGCTCGCGGCCGGCCACCTGACGCTGGTGCCGGAACTGCGCGACGGGCTGAGGAAGCTGGGGCGGCAGGACATCCTGATCGTCGCCGGCGGCGTGATCCCGCCGGACGATTTCGACGCCGTCCGCGCGGCCGGCGCGGCCGAAATCTTCCCGCCGGGAACAGTCATTCCTGAGGCTGCGGAACGGCTGATGGATCGACTGCTGGAACGCCGGGGCTAATCGCCCAGCCGCACGATCTCCCACACCTTCGCATTGACGGTCGCCGTGTCGCCGGCCCGCTTGCCGAAAAGCGCGACTGCCATCGGCGAGACGTGGCTGATCGAACCTTTGAAAGGCTCGGCCTCGTCCTCGCCGACGATCCGCCAGACTTTGCTCTTCCCGTCCTCGTCCTCGATCGTCACGGTCATGCCGAAACGCACCACATCGCTTTCGGGCTCGGGTTCGGACAGTTCGGCTGTCTCGCGCCGCGCTGTCCAGTAGCGCAGGTCGCGAAGGATGGTCGCCACAAGGACACGCTCCTGCGCCTTCTCGGCCTGCGAGAGCTCGTCGCGCAACCGCGCCATCTCGGCCTCGATCTGCTTCAGTCCATCGGCGGTCACGAGGTTGCGATGCGGGCTGACCGGCCTCTCGCCCACCATCGCGATGGCCTCGGTATCGTCGTCCTCCTTGGTGAATGCCCTGCTCATCGACCGAAGGTAGGCGTGCGGCCGACCAACCTCAACCCATTCGTACTGGCATGCTTCCTGCGACGCTCCTCCGACAGCGGGAGATCTGTGCCAATGTTGAACAGACGCGCCTTCCTGACAGCCGTGGCGACGCTGACCGCCGGCGCTGCCGTCGCGGCCCCCGTGTCCGGTTTCGAGACGGCATCGATGCGAGGCTCGATCGACTCGACGGAATTCGGCGTACTGCCGGGGGCCTATGACGACCAGAGCAAGGTCTTCAACCGGATGCTTGCTCGCGCTGCCGAGACCGACACACCGATCTTCCTGCCCGCCGGCGTCTACGTCGTCTCCAACCTCAAGCTGCCTGCCCGGGTGCGTCTGGCTGGCGTGCCGGGCGCCACGCGCATCATCTATGGCGGCGACGGTCACCTGTTCTTCGCCGAGGACGCCGAACTGATTGATCTCTCCGGCCTCGTGCTCGACGGTGCGAACCGCTGGCTCGGCGATCACGCGCAGGCCGTCCTCGACTTCCGGCGCGTGCGAGAACTGTCGATCGACCGATGCACGATCCTCGGTAGCGGCAAGAACGGCATCGCGCTGGAGCGCGTCTCCGGACGGATCGAGCGCAGCACCGTCTCCGGGGCCGCCGACTACGGCATCTATTCGGTCGAGGCCGGCCGGATGACCATACGCGACAACATGGTCGCCGACTGCGGCAATGGTGGCATCCTGGTCCACCGCTGGCAGAAGTCGGAGGACGGCACCATTGTCTCCGGCAACCGCGTCGAGCGCATTCTCGCCCGCAACGGCGGCACCGGGCAGTTCGGCAACGGCATCAACCTGTTCCGCGCCGACGGCGTGCTGGTGTCCGACAACAGTATCGCCGACTGCGCGTTTTCGGCGATCCGCGCCAACAGCGCCAGCAACGCGCGCATCACCGGCAACACCTGCCTGCGTTCAGGCGAGACCGCGCTCTATGCGGAATTCGCCTTCGAGGGCACGGTCGTCTCCGCCAACATCGTCGACGGCGCGGCCAACGGCATCTCGCTGGTCAACTTCAACGAAGGCGGGCGGCTCGCGGTCTGTTCCGGCAACATCGTGCGCAACCTGAGAACAACGGGTCCGTACGAAGCGGATTCGCCCGGCTTCGGCGTCGGCATCACCGCCGAGGCGGAATGCACGGTGACCGGCAACGTGGTGGAGAACGCGCCGCGATACGGCATGCATTTCGGCTGGGGACCGTATCTGCGCAACGTCGTGGCGAGCGGCAACGTCATCCGTGACGCGACGGTCGGCATCGCCGTCTCGGTGGTCGACGGTGTCGGCGCCGCCGTCATCTCTGACAACGTCATCGATGGCGCGAAGAACGGCGCGATCGTCGGCTATGAATGGGCCAAGCCCGTCACCGGCGACCTCGCGATGGAAGGTGCGGCGCTTTATCCGCGCCTGACCGTCGACCGCAACCGCGTCAGCTAGGCCAGCGCCGCCGATGGCCGGACCGAGCCGACGACGACGTCGCGGCGGTTGAGCAGGTTGGGCCGCGCCATCGCATCGAGCGTCGCGCTCAACGTTTCGTCCTTGCGCAGCAGCTTCGCCAGAACCGCGGCGACCATCGCCTCGGCGGCCCGCTCGGCGCCGTCGTCGCTCTTGATCGCAAAGCCGAGCCCGAGCTCCGGCACCGCGCCGCAGAACACGCCCTCCGCACCGACCTTGGCGAAGATCCGCCCCTGCCCCGCCTGCATCAGGCGCGTGCAGGCGCGGCCGGTTCCCGCCACGTAGAACGGCTCGGCAATGCAGGCCGCAAAAAGCCGTCTGGCGGCGGCTGCCCTTGCCGGTGCCAATCCGACGCCGGTCGCCATCTTTGCAAAGCCGATCGCCATGTTCCTGAGCGGGACGGCATAGGTAGGGATCGAGCAGCCGTCGATGCCGGCGTTGTCGCGGGCGTGCGGCGCGCCGGTGACGTCTTCCATCGCCTCGCGGATCATGCCCTGGAACGGGTGGTCGATGCCGACATACCCCTTCTTCTCGATGCCTGAATGAACGCAGGTGCAGAGGAAGCCCGAATGCTTGCCGGAGCAGTTGTTGTGCAACTGTTCCGGCGCGCCGCCCGACCGCGCCAGCGCAATTGTCGCCTGCTGGTTGGAAGGCCAGTGCGTGCCGCATTCGAGGTCGGGTTCGCCGAGACCGGCCTTGGCCAGCATGGCGGCCGCGAGGTCATGGTGCGCCGGTTCGCCGGAATGCGAGGAGCAGGCGAGCGCCAGTTCGCGATTGCCGAAGCCGTAGGCGTCTGCCGCGCCGCTCTCGATCAGCGGCAGCGCCTGGATCGACTTGACGGCCGAGCGAGGGAAGACCGGATGGTCGATGTCGCCGAGCGACAGGATCTTGCCTCCGTCCGCATCGAAAACGGCCACCGAACCGCGATGCGCGCTTTCGATCAAATCGCCGCGAGTGACCTCGACAAGAACCGGATTTTCCATGGGAATGCCTGAAACGCTGGTATCAGGGAGGGATTATTCGGTTCTCTCGCGCCGGGCAAAGGCTTTCGTGCTGCGTTTCCTGAAACGACTGTCGATCTTCATCGTCGCCGTATTCGTCGTGCCCTCACTGGCGACGCTCGGCTGGTGGGCGCTCAACGACAGGCCGGGAAGCTACCGCGACGCCGACTGGACGTCGGCCGGCATCCTGCCGCCGGCGGCGGCAAGCCAGGAAGCGGCCGTCTATCTCATGGCTGCACGCACCGGCGGACTGAAGGGCGCGTTCTCTGTCCACAGCTGGATCGTGATGAAGAAGGCCGGCGCCAGCCGCTACGATCGCTATGACAAGGTCGGCTGGGGCAGCCCGGTCCGTCACAATGGCTATGCCGCCGACGCGCGCTGGTATTCGAACCAGCCGACGATCGTTCACGCGATACGCGGCGAGGCCGCGGAAGCGCTGATCCCGCGCTTCGAGCAGGCCATCGCCAGCTATCCGTTCGCGGCGCGCGGCGGCTACCGCATCTGGCCGGGCCCTAATTCCAACAGCTTCGTCGCCCACCTGCTGCGCGAGGTGCCCGAGTTCGACGCGAGCATGCCGCCCAACGCCACCGGGCGAGACTATGCCCCCGGGTTGTTCGCTTTCGCCTGGTCGCGCGACGGGCTCGACCTGCATGTGACGCTCGGCGGCCTGGCGGGGTTCTCCGTCGGCCGGCTGTCCGGTCTGGAAATCCACCTGGGCGGCTTGGTGGCCGGCATCGACGTGCTTCGTCCGGCGATCAAGGTACCGGCGCTCGGCCGCATTGGCTGGCCGGAAGGCGAGCGCTAGGGCTTCTGCTCCAGCACGTCCTCGACGATGTCGCGCAGCCCGCTCTTGTAGTCCTGCGTTCCGAAGAGGATGTCGTCGATCATCCAGGCACCGCCGTTCCACCTGACGAGGCGCAGCCTGTCGGTCCAGTCCGCTCCGGTCGCGTCGGGGAACTTGTGGTGGATGTCCACATACTTGCTTCGCGGCCCCTCGGTCACCGCGCCGACCTCGCAGACGGGGGCCAGATCGGGGAACGACTGGAAGGGAATGCCATCGCCGAGCGGCGGCTTCTCGTCCGGGTTGGCGGCGCCGATCTCGTCGCTCCTCGCCAGCGCATCATCGACCAGCTGGGCGAAAGGTGGCACGAAGATGTAGAGCAGTCCCTTGCCGACATCGCGGCGGGTCAGTTCGCAGAAGACTTCGCCGAGGGCCTCGGGAGAGCCCTGTTCCGCCGAAGCGGCCGGCACCGTCGCGATCCATGCGGCCATTGCCGCGACAGCCCATTTCGCGATGCCCATACTTACCCTGCCGCGTCAGCGGTCCCCGATGATGCCCGCCGCCAGAAAGCCGCCGTCCACGGCGAGAGTATGACCGTTTATGTAGCTCGCCTCGGGGGAGAGCAGGAAGGCGATCGCCGCTGCCACTTCGTTGGGCTCGCCGTAGCGCCCCTGCGGGACGCGGCCCGTCCAGATGCGGCGGTCCTCGGGCGAATGAAGGCTGGCGACCATTGGCGTCCGGATCGGCCCCGGCGCGACGCAGTTGACGCGAACGCCCCGATGGCCGAACTCCAGCGCCAGCACTTCCGACATGAGCTTCACGCCGGCCTTGGACGCACCGTAGGCGACCCGGCCGCGGTTGGCGCGCAGACCCGAGACGGACGCAATGTTGACGATGGACAGCGCATCGCCCATGCGCTCCAGCGCCGCGCGGGCACAGATGAACGAACCGACGAGATTCACGTCGAGGATCTGGCGGAACAGCTCCGCGCTGGTCTCATCGGCCGGCAGGTTGCGCGCGATGCCCGCCGAATTGACCAGCCCGCCGATCAGCCCCAGTCGGTCCACCACCTCGTCGAAAACTTGCGCTACCTCGTCCTCGTCGGTGATGTCGACGGAAAGGAAGATCGCGTTGTCGGCGTCCAGTTCCTCTTCCGCAGCGGCCAGACGCGCGGCGTCGGAATCGAGGGCCGCGACCGCCCAGCCGTCCTCCAGCAGGCGCTCGACGGCGGCAAGGCCGATCCCCGAGGCGCCACCGGTGACAACTGCCGAGTGCTTCATCTGACGCGGTCGAGGATCGACACGTAGTTGGCGACGGCCGCGCCGCCCATGTTGAAGATGCCGCCGAGCGTCGCGTCCCTGACCTGGATGCCGCCCGCCTCGCCGGTCAGTTGCATCGATGTCAGGACGTGCATCGAGACGCCCGTCGCGCCGATCGGATGACCCTTGGCCTTCAGGCCGCCGGACGGGTTGACCGGCAGCTTGCCGTCCCTCGCCGTGTAGCCGTCGAGCGCCAGCCTTGCGCCTTCGCCCGGCTTCGCCAGGCCCATAGCCTCGTATTCGATCAGTTCGGCGATGGTGAAGCAGTCGTGCGTCTCGACGAAGGAGAGGTCGCCGATCGTGACGCCGGCCGCCTTGAGCGCCTTTTCCCAGGCGCGCGCCCCGCCCTCGAATTCGAGGATATCGCGCTTCGACATGGGCAGGAAATCCTGCACGTGCTCGTTGGCGCGGAAGGCGACCGCTCGGCGCATCTTCAGCGCGGTGTCGAAATCGGCCAGCACCAGCGCCGCCGCGCCGTCCGAGACGAGCGAGCAGTCCGTGCGCTTCAACGGGCCGGCGACGAACGGGTTCTTGTCGCTCTCCTGGCGGCAGAAGTCGAAGCCGAAATCCTTGCGCATCTGGGCGTAGGGATTGTCGACGCCATTCTTGTGGTTCTTGGCGGCGATGGCCGCGAGTGCATCCGACTGGTCGCCATAGCGCTGGAAATATGCCTGCGCGATCTTGCCGAAGACGCCCGCGAACCCGGCCGGCGTATCGCCGTCCTCGGGCAGGTAGGAAGCACGCAACAGGTTCTTGCCCACTTCCGGGCCAGGCGTCGTCGTCATCTGCTCGGCGCCGACCACCAGCACGATGCGCGCCGCGCCCGAATCGATCGCGCGCTTGCCGGCGCGGACTGCGGCCGAGCCCGTGGCGCATGCGTTCTCGACGCGTGTCGCCGGCTTGAAGCGAAGCCGGTCGTCGGCCTGCAGCACGAGGCTTGCCGTGAAGTCCTGCGCGGAGAAGCCCGCGTTGAAATGGCCGAGCACGATCTCGTCGACGTCGTCCGGACCGATGCCGGCGTGATCCAGCGCCTCGCGCGCGACGCGCGTGATCAGGCTTTCCAGCGTTTCGCTTTCGAGCTTGCCGAAGCGCGAATGCGCCCAGCCGACGATGCATGCGGTCATGCGGATGCCCCTGCGGAAGTTGGACTGGCCTCTTTCATATCGTTCAATTCTGAACCTTGTGCCAGTGGTTCCAGCGGGCTGAATCGATTGAGGCACACCGATTTTTCATTGATTGACGCGTCAATAAAAAATAGCGTCGTGCCATGCCCAAGGTAGGAATGGAGCCGCTGCGCCGCCGCGCCATCATCGACGCTGCGATCGCGGCGATCGGCGAGACCGGCTCGCTCGACGTGACGATGTCGGACATCGCCGGCCGCGCCGGCGTGTCGTCGGCGCTCGCCCACCACTATTTCGGCGCCAAGACCGACCTGCTGCAGGCGACGATGCGACACCTGCTGGCCGAACTCGGGGGCGACGTGCGCGCCGCGTTGAAGACGGCGCGAGGCGCCCGCAACCGCGTGTCGGCGGTCATCGCGGTCAACTTCTCCGAGAAGCAGTTCCAACCAGACACGATCGCCGCCTGGCTCGCCTTCTATGTGGAAGCCCAGCGCTCGCCGGTTCTCCGACGGCTGCTCAAGGTTTACGCGCGACGCCTGAATTCCGACCTGGTGCATGCGCTGGCGATGCTGCTGCCGCGCACCGAGGCGCATGCGGCGGCAGAATCGATCGCGGCGCTGATCGACGGCTTCTACATCCGTCGCGCCCTGAAGGGCGATGCGCCTGACGCGGCCTCCGCGATCCGGCTGGTCGAGGCATTCGTCGACTTGAAACTGAAGGCTGCCGCCGAATGACCAAGCGTCCCAACATCCTGATCATCATGGTCGATCAGCTGACGGGAACGTTGTTCCCCGACGGCCCGGCCGACTTTCTGCACGTACCGAACATCCGCGCGCTGGCATCCCTGTCGGCCCGCTTCGCCGCCAACTACACGGCTTCGCCGCTCTGCGCGCCGGCCCGCGCCTCGTTCATGAGCGGGCAGCTGCCGTCGCGCACCCGCGTCTACGACAACGCCGCCGAGTTTGCGTCGGACATCCCGACCTTCGCGCATCATCTGCGCGCGGCCGGCTACGCGACCTGCCTGTCGGGCAAGATGCACTTCGTCGGCCCGGACCAGATGCACGGCTTCGAGGATCGGCTGACGACCGACATCTATCCGGCCGACTTCGGCTGGACGCCCGATTACCGCAAGCCCGGCGAGCGTATCGACTGGTGGTATCACAATCTCGGCTCGGTGACCGGCGCCGGCGTGGCCGAGACGACCAACCAGCTCGAATATGACGACGAAGTCGCGTTCCTCGCCAACAAGAAGCTGTACGAATGGGCGCGCACCTCGGACGGCCCCGATCGGCAGCCCTGGTGCCTCACCGTTTCGTTCTCGCACCCGCACGACCCGTTCGTGGCGCGCAAGAAGCACTGGGACCTCTACGAGAACTGCCAGGCGCTCGACCCCGAGATGCCGCATGTCGACTACGAGCTTCAGGATCCCCACGCCAGACGGCTCTACGACGCCTGCGACTACACGGCCTTCGAGATCACCCGCGAGCAGATCCGGCGATCGCGCCGCGGCTACTTTGCCAACATCTCCTACATCGACGACCGGGTCGGCGAGCTCGTCGACGTGCTGTCGCGGACGCGGATGCTCGACGACACGCTCATCCTGTTCTGCTCGGACCATGGCGAGATGCTCGGCGAGCGCGGCCTGTGGTTCAAGATGAACTTCTACGAGGGTTCCGCCCGCGTGCCGCTGATGGTCGCGGGGCCGGGCATCCGGCCCGGCCTGATCGAGACGCCGACCTCGAACCTCGACATCCTGCCGACTCTCTGCGAACTGGCCGGCATCGATGCTTCGGCTTTCGCGCCGTGGACGGATGGACGGACGCTCGTGCCGCTGATCGAAGGCACCGGCGAGGACCGGCCGGTGCTGATCGAGTATGCCGCCGAAGGCACGATCGCGCCGATGGTGGCCATCCGCGACGGCCGCTTCAAGTTCGTCCACTGCGAGGTCGACCCGCCGCAGCTTTTTGACCTCGCCGCCGATCCGCTCGAGCGCACGAACCTCGCAGAGGATCCAGCCTACAAGGCGACAGTCGACGGGTTCATGGCGAAGGTGCGCGCACGCTGGGACATGGCGGCCTTCGACGCTGCCGTGCGCGAGAGCCAGGCGCGCCGCTGGGTCGTCTACCCGGCTCTGCGCAACGGCGCCTACTTCCCGTGGGACTTCCAACCGCTCCAGAAGGCGTCGGAGCGCTACATGCGCAATCACATGAACCTCGACAATCTGGAGGAATCCAAGCGGTTCCCGAGAGGAGAATGAGATGATCACCGTCCTTGGACGCGCGACGTCAGGCAACGTCCAGATCGTGATGTGGGCGATCGCCGAGCTCGGCCTCGAATACGAACGCCAGGACATCGGCGGGGCATTCGGCGGCAACAACACGCCAGACTACCTGGCGAAGAACCCGAACGGGCTGGTCCCGACGATCATCGACAAGGGCGCGACCATCTGGGAGAGCGCGGCAATCGTGCGCTATCTCGGCGCGACCTACGGCGACGAGCAGTTCTGGCCGAAGGAACCGGCGAAACGCGCGCCGCTGGACCAGTGGGCAGAGTGGGCCAAGTCGTCCTTCCAGCCGACGCTCTTCCCGAACATCTTCTGGCCGCTGGTGGCCGGCAATCCGGCGGCACGGGACGAGAAGGCGCTGGCGGCCGCCGTTACGAAAATCGGGGCGCTGGGGAAGATGGTCGACGCGCGTCTCGCAGACGGCGACTACCTCGGCGGCGACGGGCCCTGCTTCGCCGACTGCATCTTCGGGACCATGCTCTACCGCTATTTCACGCTCGATTTCGCGCGTCCTTCGACCCCAAACCTCGAAGCCTACTACGCCCGGCTGACAAGGCGTCCCGCCTATGCCGAGCACGCCATGGTCTCCTACGAATCGATGAGGTGGAAGCCGTGATCCCGTCGCTCGATCATCTTCGCAAGGCGCACGCGGCGACGCAGGTTGCGATCCGCAGGACACCCCTTGTCGACGCGCCGGCGCTGGCGAAGCTCTCCGGCGCGGCCCGCGTCTGGATGAAGGCCGAGTCGCTGCAGTGGGCCGGCTCGTTCAAGGCGCGCGGCGCCTACTGGCGTCTGAAATGCCTGACGGCTGACGAGGCCAAGCGCGGTGTCGTCGCCTACTCGTCCGGCAATTTCGCGCAGGGGCTCGCCGCCTCCGGCCAGGCGCTCGGCATCCCGGTCACCATCGTCATGCCGATCGACGCGCCGAAGGCGAAGAGCGAGGCGACGGCCGGCTATGGCGCTACCGTCGTGCTGACAGACCACGGCGACCGCGCCCGCGAGGAAGTCGCATCCGCGCGCGCCAAGGAGATTTCCGTCGAACAGGGCCTGACCCTCCTGCATCCCTTCGACGATCCCGAGATCGTGGCCGGCCAGGCCGGCGTCGGGCTTGAGGCTTTCGACGAACTGGCTGCGAACGGAGAGACGGCCGACATCGTGCTGTGCCCGGTCGGCGGCGGCGGGCTGATCGGCGGCGTGTCGCTCGCGTTCCACTATCTGTCGCCCGGCACGAAGGTCATTGGTGTGAAGCCCGAGGGCTTCGACGGCGTGTCGCCATCGCTCGCGAGCGGCGAGCGCGTGACCGTGCCGCTCGGCGGCAAGACGATCTGCGACGGGCTGATGTCGCGCTGTCCCGGCGTCCATCCCTTCGAAGCGCTGAAGGTCACCCGCATCGGCATGACGACCGTCACCGACACCGGTGTCAGGCAGGCGATGAAGACCGTTGCCGACCGGCTGAAGCTGATTCTCGAGCCTTCGGGCGCGGCGACCACAGCGGCGCTGCTTTCCGGCAATGTCGACGTCGCTGGCAAGACGGTCGTGCTCGTCGCCAGCGGCGGCAACGTTTCGGTCGACGCCTTCATGCAGCACGTTGCCGATGCTTGAGGCGGACTTCGTCATCATCGGCTCCGGCTCGGCGGGCTCTGCGCTCGCCTACCGGCTGTCGGAGGACGGCCGCAGCTCGGTGATCGTCATCGAGTATGGCGGCACCGATTTCGGGCCACTGATCCAGATGCCGGCGGCACTGTCGATCCCGCTCAACATGAGCCTCTACGACTGGGGCTTCGCCAGCGAGCCCGAGCCCCATCTCGGCGGCCGCGTGCTCGCCACGCCGCGCGGCAAGGTGATCGGCGGCTCGTCATCGATCAACGGCATGGTCTATGTCCGGGGACACGCGCGCGACTTCGACCACTGGGCGGAGAGCGGCGCGACCGGCTGGTCGTTCGCCGACGTGCTTCCCTACTTCAAACGCATGGAGAACTCGCACGGCGGCGAAGACGGCTGGCGCGGCACGGAAGGGCCGCTGCACGTGCAGCGCGGACCGCGCAGGAATCCGCTGTACGCGGCGTTCGTGGAGGCGGGCAAACAGGCAGGCTTCGAGCTCACGCAGGACTATAACGGCGCCAAGCAGGAAGGCTTCGGGCCGATGGAGCAGACTATCCATCGGGGCCGCCGCTGGTCAGCCGCCAACGCCTATCTGAGGCCAGCGCTGAAACGTCGAAACGTGAGTCTCTTCAACGGCTTCGCGCGGCGCGTAGTCGTAGAGAATCACCGCGCCACCGGCGTCGAGATCGAAGCTCGCGGATCGATTCAGGTCGTTAAAGCGCGACGTGAAGTGATCGTCGCCGCCTCCTCCATCAACTCGCCGAAACTGCTGATGCTGTCCGGCATCGGGCCAGGCGCGCATCTCCGGCAGAACGGGATCCAGACCGTGGTCGACAGGCCCGGCGTCGGGCAGAACCTGCAGGACCATCTGGAGCTCTACATCCAGCAGGAATCGACCCAGCCGATCACGCTCTATTCGAAGCTCAACCTGTTCTCGAAGGGGCTGATCGGCGCGGAGTGGCTGTTCTTCAAGACGGGCCTCGGCGCGTCGAACCATTTCGAGGCAGCGGCCTTCGTTCGCTCCGCCGCGGGTGTCGACTATCCCGACATCCAGTATCACTTCATCCCGGTCGCCATCCGCTACGACGGCAAGGCGGCGGCGAAGTCGCACGGCTTCCAGGCGCATGTCGGGCCGATGCGCTCCAAGTCGCGCGGCTCGGTGACGCTGCGCTCGCCAGACGCCAGGACCAAGCCGGTCATCCGCTTCAACTACATGTCGCATCCCGACGACTGGACCGACTTCCGCCACGCCATCCGGCTGACGCGGTCGATCTTCGGCCAGCAGGCTTTCGATCCCTATCGCGGCCAGGAAATCTCGCCCGGAGCGGGGAAGCAGTCGGACGACGAACTCGACGCGCATATCCGCGACCATGTCGAGAGCGCCTATCATCCCTGCGGCACGTGCCGGATGGGTCGGGCCGACGACCCGATGGCCGTCGTGGATCCGGAGTGCCGGGTGATCGGCGTCGAGGGGCTGCGCGTTGCCGATTCCTCGATCTTCCCGCGCGTCACCAACGGCAACCTGAACGCACCGTCGATCATGACGGGCGAGAAGGCCGCCGACCACATCCTCGGGCGGCCGATGCTGCCGCCCTCCAACCAGGAACCCTGGATCAATCCGCGCTGGCAGGTCAGCGACAGGTGATGGTGGAGATGCCCCTCACCTGCCTGCCCGCAACGTGGCCGATGCCCTCTCCCCGTCGTTGCGGGGAGAGGGTAAGGGTGAGTGGCAGCGCTAACGGCAGCAGGAGATCGTCATGAAAGCCCAGCCGAGATCCTCGCACTACGTCAACGGACGCTTCGTCGAGGACGAAGGCGGCAGGCCGCTGCCGGTCATCTATCCGGCAACCGGCGAGATCATCGCGACCCTGTTCGGCGCGACGCCCAACGTGGTCGAACTGGCTGTCGAGGCGGCGCGCGCCGCGCAGCCCGCCTGGGCGCGCCTGAAGCCCGTCGAGCGCGGCCGCATCCTGCGCCGTGCCGCCGACATTCTGCGCGCCCGCAACGCGGAGCTGGCGCGGCTGGAGACGCTCGACACCGGCAAGGCGATCCAGGAAACGCTGGTGGCCGATCCCGCCTCCGCTGCCGACGCGCTGGAGTTTTTCGGCGGCGCGGTCGCGGCCTTCCACGGCGACTACGTCGATCTCGGCGGACCCTTCGCCTACACGCGTCGCGAGGCGCTCGGCGTCTGCGTCGGCATCGGGGCATGGAACTATCCGATCCAGGGCGCCGGCTGGAAGTCCGCGCCGGCGCTCGCCATGGGCAACGCGATGGTCTTCAAGCCTTCCGAAAACACGCCGCTGTCGGCACTCGCGCTGGCCGAGATCTACACCGAGGCCGGCCTGCCGGACGGGCTGTTCAACGTCGTGCAGGGCTATGGCGATGTCGGCGCGGCACTCGCCTCGCACCCGGTCGTCGCCAAGGTGTCGCTGACCGGGTCGGTCGGTACCGGCAAGAAGGTGCTGGCGCTGGCCGGCTCGCACATGAAGCACGCGACGATGGAACTCGGCGGCAAGTCGCCGCTGATCGTCTTCGACGATGCCGACGTCGAGAACGCCATCGGCGGCGCGATGCTCGGCAACTTCTATTCGACCGGCCAGGTCTGCTCGAACGGCACGCGCGTCTTCGTCCAGGACGGCATCCGCGACAAGTTCCTCGACCGGCTGGCCGAGCGCACCAAGCGGATCAGGATCGGCGATCCGCTCGACCACGAAACGCAGATGGGGCCGCTCATCAACAAATCCCAGCACGAGAAGGTCACCGGCTATATCGCCATCGGCAAGCAGGAAGGCGCTACGCTGCTGACCGGCGGCGGCGTGCCCGCACTGCAGGGCTTCGAGGGCGGGTTCTTCGTCGAACCGACAGTGTTCACAGACGTCAGGGACGACATGCGCATCGCCCGCGAGGAAATCTTCGGGCCGGTCATGAGCGTGCTGCCGTTCCGCGAGGAGGACGAGGTGATCGCCCGCGCCAACGACACCGAGTTCGGGCTGTCGGCCGGCGTGTTCACCAGGGACCTCGCCAAGGCACACCGGGTCATCGCCGAGCTTCAGGCCGGCAGCTGCTGGATCAACCACTACAACCTGTCGCCGGTGGAAACCCCGTTCGGCGGCTTCAAGCAGTCCGGCATCGGTCGCGAAAACTCGCTCGCCGCGCTGGAACACTATTCCCAGCTGAAATCAGTCTATGTCGAGACGGGCGACGTGGTCAGCCCCTATTGAAAGCTCAGAAAGTCTGGTTGTAGGCGCCGACCTCGGGATTGCGCCTCAACACCGCGTCGACCGCCTCGAACATCGCGCGGCGGCGCTCCGACGAGACGGGGCTTTCCACGACGACGACCAACTCCGGCTTGTTGGACGAGGCGCGAACCAGGCCCCAGGTGCCGTCCTCGGCGACGATCCGGATCCCGTTGACCGTCACGAGGTCGACGATCTGCTGGCCGGCGAGCGCCTTGCCGTCGCGCTTCATGGCCTCGAATTCGGCGACCACCTTCTCCACCACGCCGTACTTCACCTCGTCCGCGCAGTGCGGCGACATGGTCGGCGTGCCGTAGGTCAGCGGCAGCGCACGATAGAGATCGGCCATCGACTTCGCCGGGTTGCGGTCGAGCATCCGGCAGACCGCAACCGCCGTCACCAGCCCGTCGTCGTAGCCGCGGCCGATCGGCGGGTTGAAGAAGAAGTGGCCGGACTTCTCGAAGCCGGCGATTGCGCCGAGTTCCGCCACGCGGCGCTTGATGTAGGAATGGCCGGTCTTCCAGTAGTCGGTCGTCGCGCCCTGCGCCTTCAGCACTGCGTCGGTCTGGAACAGGCCGGTCGACTTCACGTCGACGACGAAACGCGACCCCAAATGCTCGGCCGAGATATCGCGGGCCAGCATCACGCCAACCTTGTCGGCGAAGATCTCGTTGCCTTCGTTGTCGACCACGCCGCAGCGATCGCCGTCGCCGTCAAAGCCCAGGCCGACGTCCGCGCCGGTTTCCATCACCTTGTCGCGGATCGCATGGAGCATCTCCATGTCTTCCGGGTTGGGGTTGTAGCGCGGGAAGGAATGGTCGAGTTCGACATCGAGCGGGATGACCTCGCAGCCGATCCGCTCCAGCATCTGCGGCGCGAAGGCGCCGGCCGTGCCGTTGCCGCAGGCCGCGACCACCTTGAGGCGGCGCTTGATCGTCACGCCGCGCGTCACGTCATCCAGATAGACGTTCCGGAAATCCGGGACGAATTCGTATGCGCCGCCGCCGGTCAGGTCGAAGTCGCCGTCGAGCACGATCTTCTTCAGCGCCGACATCTCGTCCGGGCCGAAGGTCAGCGGGCGCTCGCAACCCATCTTCACGCCCGTCCAGCCGTTTTCGTTGTGCGAGGCCGTGACCATGGCGACCGACGGGCAGTCGAGTGCGAACTGCGCGAAATAGGCCATCGGCGAGAGCGCAAGGCCGATATCCCTGACCCGCGCGCCAGCGGCCATCAGGCCGGATACGAGCGCCAGCTTTATCGACAGCGAATAGGAGCGGAAATCATGTCCGACGACGATGTCGGGGCCCGCGCCTAGGCGGCGGATCAAGGTGCCGAGCCCCATGCCGAGGGCCTGTACGCCGATGAGGTTCAGCTCAGGTGCCTTGTCGGATGCGGGATGCCCGAACCACCAGCGCGCGTCGTATTCGCGGAAGCCGGTAGGCTTGACCAGCGCCTCGGTTTCGAAGCGGAACGTGTTGGGACGGGCGTCGGCGACGGGCTTTCGGTTCATGCGGGCTCCGCAAGACAGATTCGGCGGCATTTCCGGGCGTGGGTCTAGCGCGGAACGGGGACCTGTCGCCAGCCGCCTTTCTCGCTTGCAGGATCGCGCCCCGTTCGCTATATGCCCGCCGGTCTGGTCGCGGAGTGTAGCGCAGTCTGGTAGCGCACATCGTTCGGGACGATGGGGTCGCAGGTTCAAATCCTGCCACTCCGACCAGTTTCCTCCCTTCCCAACAATGCCCGGTCCCGCCGTCATTGCCGGAGATTGACTGCAGGTGAGCGCCGGGATCGCCTACAGACCCGAGATCGACGGGCTTCGCGCCATCGCCGTCTCGCTGGTGCTGGCCTACCACTTCAGGCTGGGGCCGTTTCCCGGCGGCTTCATCGGCGTCGACGTCTTTTTCGTCATCAGCGGCTATCTGATCACCGCCATCGTGCTGGGCGAGGTCGAGGCTGGGCGCTTCACCTTCTCCAGTTTCTATTCGCGACGCCTGCGACGCATCCTGCCGGCGCTTCTGGTGACGATCGCAATCACCTTCGCCATAGCGGCCCTTGTGTTGTCGCCACTCCACCTGCAACTCGTCGCCCGCGAGACCGCCGCGGCTGCCGCTGGCGTCTCCAACATCCATTACTGGCTGCAAAGCGGCTACTTCGATGTTTCCGCCATCCTGAAGCCGCTGCTCCACACATGGTCGCTGGCGGTCGAACTCCAGTTCTACCTCGTCTGGCCGGCGTTTCTCGTCCTCCTGCACCGGCTCGGAGGAAGACGGCTGGTTCTGAAATCCATCATCGGGGTCGGCGTCGTCATCACGGCGCTGGCGACTTGGTATGTCGGCATCGATCCTTCCGGCGCTTTCTTTCTCACGCCCTTTCGCATCAACGAATTCGCGGCCGGCGCGATCGTCGCGTGCCTGCCCGGCATTGCTGGCGGCCGGCGCTGGTTGGCTGACGCCGGATTCGTTGCCGGGTTCGCGGCCATCGTCGTCCCGGCCATCGCCTTCACCGAGCAGATGGCCTTTCCCGGCGCGTGGGTGCTGGTGCCGGTCGCCGGCACTGCGCTGGTCATCGTTACCGCTTCGACATCGTCCTTCGGAGCATTGCTGCGCTTTCGACCGATCGTCTGGTTGGGGCTGATCAGCTACTCGCTCTATCTCGTTCACTGGCCGGTACTGGCGCTTGCCTACCGCATGCTGAACAGGTTCATCGTGATCGAGGAGCGGATTGCCTTGGTCGCCTTGGCCATCGTCCTCGCCGCCATTTCGTACCGGTTCGTGGAGGCGCCCTTCAGGCACGGCAAGGCCGCGCGGTTCGGCAAAGGGCCCGTCTTCGCCCTCGCCTGCGGCTCCCTTGCGCTCCTGACGGTCGGAGCGTCCCTGCACAGCGCGGCGACGGGCGGCTGGATCTGGCGCTTTCCCCGCGACCTGCAGGAAGTAAACAAGGTCGACATCGAGGCCGAGAAGCAGTTCGTCTGGGCCAGCTTCGGACGCCTCGACGACACATCGACATTCTCCAGGGGTGACAGTCGCATCCTGGTGCTGGGAGACTCGCAGGCCGCCGACTTCGTCAATCTGATGGTCGCTTCGGGCTATGATCGGCGGTTCGAGATTGCCACGCGCGCCATGCACGACCAGTGCGATCTTCCGACCTTCACCGCGTTCGAGAAGCAGGCCGGTTCCGGCACACCCGCCGCCGCATTCGACGTCGCGGATCAGGTGCTGGCAGGGATTTGCACCGAAAGCTATCGCTCGATACTGGCGTCGGACCTGATTGCACACGCCGACATCATCATCCTCACCAAGTACTGGTGGCCCGCGAACGTCGACGACGCGCCGGATTTCGTCGCCGACCTGCGCACGCGTACGAAAGCCAGGGTCTATGTCGTCGGGCCCAAGGGGTTCACGATGAGCAGCATCGACATGGCCAACGCACTCGGGACCGCGTCAGGCGTCAACGAGGCCGGTCCATCACACATCGCCGAGGTCAGCCGACTTGCCGGCCCCAGACTCAACGAAGCGTTTCCGGTCGAATACGTCGATCTGCTCGCATGGCTATGTCCCGGCAACCAGTCCTGCTACCTCGTCACCGACGCGGGCAAACCCGTCTTCTGGGATTCGACGCATATCAGCGCGGCGGGCGTGGCCTATCTGACCAGTCGTGGCGCGGAACAGTTCCTGGGCTTTCTGATACGGACGCAACCCTGAACAACCCAAGGTAGATCGATCGGGTGATGCGCCCGCAATAGCGGCAATCTAAGGTAGAGTAATGCGCTACCAAAGGTTGCTCTCCCTTCAATCGCTCGCCCGCTCCACCAACGGCTCAACGGCCGTCGAATTTGCCATCCTCGCGCCGCTCTACCTGCTGCTGCTGCTGGGGATCACCGCCTACGGCATCTATTTCGGTGCCAGCCACTCGATCCAGCAGATCGCCGCCGACGCGGCCCGGACCGCCATCGCGGGCATCGACCAGGCGGAGCGTCAGTCGCTCGCCGCGCAATTCGTCGGGCGGAACGCCGGAACTTACTCGTTCGTGGACGCCGATGCGGTCCGCGTCCAGGTCCGCGACAATCCCCAGGACGCCGCGCAGTTCATGGTGACGGTGACCTACGACGCGGAGAACCTGCCGATATGGGGCCTGTTGCCGGCGCTGCCCTTGCCCAGCCAGACCATTTCCAGGACGTCCACAATCCGGATCGGAGGCCTCTGACCGTGCCACTCACTGGCCTCAAGAACTTCCTGCACGATCGACGCGGCAACTTCGCCACGCTGACGGCGCTATCGGTCCCAGTCATGCTCGCCGCGGCGGCCGTAACGATCGATGCCGCGTCGCTTTACGGGCAGCACCGCGAGACACAGGGACTGGCCGACCTCGCCGCGATCGCGGCGGCGGCCAACATCGGCCATGCCGAGCGAGCCGCCGTCGCAGTCCTTCGGGACAATGGCATCCAGGACGTGCTGGTCGTGCCGCTCAACGCGACCCCCGAATTGGAGGCCGGCGGCAGGCGCCCGGTACTGGTCACCGTCGTCCCCGGCCGCTACGGCGCGGACCGGTCGACGGCCACCGCGATGCGCTTCCAGGCCGGCACGGCGCCGTTCAACGCGGTGAAGGTCTCGGTCCGCCAGCGCGGTACGCGCTTCTTCGACGTGGCGCTTGGCGAAGACCCCGTCATCGCGACGACCGCCACGGCCAGCGCCCCCGCCGAAGCGGTGTTCTCGGTCGGCTCGCGCCTCCTCGCGCTCGAAGGCGGCGTCGTCAACGCCCTGCTCTCTGGCCTTACCGGCTCACAGATCTCGCTGACCGCCGTCGACCACCAGGCGCTGCTGCAGACCGACGTCGAACTGTTCGGCTTCATGCAGGCGCTCGCCACCGAACTGCACCTGACAGCTGGCACCTATGACGACGTTCTCCAGTCCGACGTCAGCCTCGCCCAGATCGCCGCGGCTCTCGGAAAGACGACTGGCGTCGGCGTGGCAGCGGCCCGCGTCCTCGACAGCCTGTCGCGGACGCTCGGCGGCGCCGGCAAGCCTACCCTGAAGCTCGGCAGGCTCGTCTCGCTAGGTACGGCCGGCCGCCTGCCGATCGGCTCGACACCCTCCGGCCTCGCCGCGCGCATCGGTGTCATTCAGTTGCTTTCAGGCGGCGCAGCCATCGCCAACGGCGTCCACCAGGTTCACATTGACCTTGGCGTCAACGTTCCGGGCGTTCTCGCCGCGACGCTCGACCTCGCCATCGGCGAGCCGATGCAGCGCTCGCCCAGCGTGGCCGTCGGCGAGGCGGCGGCAACCGTCAGGACCGCGCAGATCCGCCTTCTGCTTTCATTGGAGGTCGGCGGGCCGAGCGGCCTTCTCGGCACCCGGATCCAGCTGCCTGTCTACCTCGAGATCGCACGCGCCGAAGCCACGCTTGCCTCGGTCACCTGCCCGACCGGCCGACCCGACAGCGTCCGCGTCGGGATCTCGGCGCGGCCCGGCATCCTTGACGCCCGCATCGCCGCGGTGAATGCGTCACGCCTTTCCGATTTCTCGGCTAGCACGACCTTTGCGGCGGCCCGCATCCTGCAAGCGCCACTGGTGACGATCAATGGCGCGGCGCATGTCACCATGGGCGACACAGCTTCAACCACGCTCTCCTTCGACCGCCGGTCCATCGACCGCGTCGAGATCAAGACTGTGACGACGCGCAATTTCACCCAGTCGCTCACCCAGTCGCTGCTCGGCAATCTTGCGCTCGACGTCCGCGTCGTCGGCCTCGGCATAGGCCTGCCGCAGAACCTTACGACCTCGGTCTCGGCGATCCTCGGCGGCCTCACCCCCGCTGTGGACCGCACGCTTGTCTCGATACTGGCCACCCTCGGAATCCGCATCGGCGAGGCGGACGTGGCCGTGCATGCCGCGAGTTGCGGACGCTCGGTCCTCGTCCAGTAGCGTTCAGAGCCTCACGGCGAAGGCATAGCCCAGCGGCTGCAAGGTCAGCGCGCCGTCGGCCAGGCGCGCCTCCAGCATGCCGGGTCCGGTCAGGCGGAACGTGCCCTCGTCCGACGGGATCACTACCTTGGTTCTCTCATCCGAGAAGTTGAACGCGCACAGCATGCGGCGGCCGTCGTGCTCGCGGATGAAGGCGAGCGTGTCGCCTTCCGTCTCCAGAAAGCGGATGGAGCCGGAGAGCAACACCGGCTGCTTGCGTCGGAAGGCGAGCGCCGTGCGATAGTGCGACAGGACGGAGCCCGCGCCGCCTTCTTCGGCATTCACCGAACGCTTCAGGTGCGCTGTGGGAACCGGCAGCCACGGCTTGCCCGAGGTAAAACCGCCATTCGGCGCGTTGTGCTCCCAGACCATCGGCGTGCGGCACCCGTCGCGTCCCTTGAAGGCTGGCCAGAAACGGATGCCGTAAGGGTCGCGCAGGTCCTCGAAGGCAATCTCGGCTTCTTCCAGCCCCAGTTCCTCGCCCTGGTAGAGGCAGATCGAACCGCGCAGCGAGATCAGCAGCGCGATGGCGAAACGCGCGACGGCGTCAGGATCGCCGCCCGGCCGCGTCCAGCGCGTCACATGGCGGACGACGTCATGGTTCGAGAAGGCCCAACAGATCCAGCCGTCGGTCACGGCCTGCTCGAAATCCTCGACGCATTTGCGGACATGCGCCGCCGAGAAGGCGGGGCTCAGCAGGTCGAACGTGTAGCACATGTGCAGCGTGTCGCCGCCGCCGGTGTAGGCAGCGACCGTCTGGAGCGAGCGGTCGCCGTCCCCCACTTCGCCGACCGAGGTTCGCGCGTTGTACTCGTCCAGCAGCGCACGGAAGCGCTTCAGGAATCCGAGATTCTCCCGCTGCGACTTGTCGTAGAGATGGTCCTGGTAGCCGTAGGGGTTGGTGTCGGGAATGTCTCCCGTCTTGCCCGGCGGCATCGGCGGATTGTCCTTCAGCGACGGGCTGTGGAAATAGAAGTTCACCGTGTCGAGGCGGAAGCCGTCGACGCCGCGATCCAGCCAGAACCTCACCGTGTCGAGCAGCGCGCTCTGGACGTCGGGATGGTGGAAGTTCAGGTCGGGCTGCGAGGCGAGAAAGTTGTGCAGATAGTACTGCCGCCGCGTGCCGTCCCATTCCCAGCCCGAGCCGCCGAAGATCGACAGCCAGTTGTTGGGCGGCGTCCCGTCCGGTTTCGGATCGGCCCAGACGTACCAGTCGGCCTTGGGATTGGTTCTGTCGGCGCGGCTCTCGATGAACCAGGGGTGGCGGTCAGACGTATGCGACAGCACCTGGTCGATCATCACCTTGAGGCCCAGCCGGTGCGCCTCTGCCACGACCGCGTCGAAGTCGGCCAGCGTCCCGAAGATCGGATCGACGTCGCAATAGTCCGAGACGTCGTAGCCCATGTCGGCCATCGGCGACTTGAAGAAGGGAGACAGCCAGACGGCGTCGACGCCCAGCGATGCCACATGGCCGAGCCGGGCCGCGACGCCCTTCAGGTCGCCGACCCCATCGCCCGACGTATCCTGGAAGGATCGCGGATAGATCTGGTAGATCGCCGCGCCCCGCCACCAGTCGCTTCCGCTCATCGCTTCCCTCGTGCTTCCGGTCGCTCTTCCGCGAACACCACGGCGCGACCCCCGATCAGGAAACCGCCTTCTTCCAGTCGAGTCATTCCGTTCTCGGGCCAGACCACTTCCGTCCAGTTGTAGCCCGGCCGGGACGGCAGGGTGAAGACGACGGCCCTCCGGTCGCCATTGACCATGACGGCGAGGCGCGTGCGCCCGGTCGCCCCCTCGTCCTCGCCAAGCAGCATCGACAGCCGCCGGCGCTCTGGACTTTCCCAATCAGCGACCTCCAGCCGCAGCCCAGCCTCCGTCAGCCATTCTACATCCGCCAGCCGGCCGTCGACGCCCGGCCCTCCGGTCAGGAAGGCGGCGGACGCCAGCGCGCTGCCGCGCCGGAGCGCCGCGAGTTCAGCTACATGGTCCTCGAGCGTCCGGTCGCGGCCGATCCAGTCGAGCCATGTCACCGCGTTATCCTGCGCATAGGCGTTGTTGTTGCCGCCCTGGCTGCGGCCGAACTCGTCACCGGCCGTCAGCATGATGGTGCCGCGCGAGGCGAACAGCGTCGCCAGCAGCGCCGTCGCGTCCTGCCGGCGCGCCGCATTGACGGCCGGGTCCGCCGTCTCGCCTTCGACGCCGTTGTTCCACGACAGATTGTCGTGGTGGCCGTCGCGGTTCTCCTCGCCGTTCGCCTTGTTGTGACGCCGTTCGTAGGCTGTCAGGTCGGCCAGCGTCATGCCGTCATGCGCGGCGAGGAAATTGACGGTCCGCGTAGCCGAAGCGTCGCGGCCGAAAACGTCGGACGAACCGGCCAGCCGCGTCGCCAGCGCACCCACCATGTGCCGGTCGCCGCGCCAGAAGCGGCGCATGTCGTCGCGCGCGCGGTCGTTCCATTCGAGGAACGGTTCCCCGAAGTCGCCGAGCCGATAACCGTCCGGGCCGACGTCCCACGGTTCGGCGATCAAGACCCGGTCCATGAGGACAGGATCGGTCCTGATCGCGGCCAGCAGCGGTGCGTTAGGATCGAAGACCCCGTCGACCCTGCCGAGCACCGGCGCGAGGTCGAAACGGAAGCCGTCGACGCCCGCGTTCAACGCGAAGTGCCGCAGTGAGGCGAGGACCATCTCGACAACGGCCGGGTTTGCGCAGTCGACCGTGTTGCCGCACCCAGTATCGTTGACGAGGCTGCCGTCCGGCCGATGACGGTAGTAGCTGCGGTTGTCGAGGCCGCGGAAGGAGAGCGTCGGCCCCAGCACATCGCTCTCGCCCGTGTGGTTGAAGACGAGGTCGAGGATCACGCCGATGCCTGCGTCGCGGAGTGCCGCGACGGTCTTGCGCAGGTCGTCTATGCCGCCCGGCGCCAGGCGCGGGTCGAGCGGCATGAACGTCACGGGATTGTAGCCCCAGGCATTGCGCAGCCCGAGCGGCTGCAGGTGCCGCTCGTCGATCGCCGCCGTCACAGGCATCAGTTCGACGGCATCGACGCCGATCTTCTTCAGGTGCTCGATGACCACCGGCTCGGCCAGCGCAGCGATCGTCCCGCGCTTCTCCTCAGGCACCGCCGGATGGCGCATGGTGAACGCACGGACCGAGATTTCGTAGATCAACCCGCCCGGCCTGAAGAGCGGCGGCAACGGCTTCACGGGCCGATGCGTGGTGACCAGCGCCTTCGGCACGATGGAGCTGGCGTCGGCCTGCTGCCAGCGCGGCGCCGCGAAGCTCGCATTGTAGACATACGGATGATCGAGCCTGGTCGCGTAGGGATCGACCAGCAGCTTGCGCGGATCGAACCAGTCCCCGGCTGCCGGATCGTAACGGCCGTCGGCGCGCAGGCCGTATCGGTCGCCTTCGCCGAGACCGCCGACGAAGCCCGAGAACACGCCATCCGCGCCGGGCGAAAGCTCGATGCGGTCGGTTTCCTCCCAGCTGTATTGCCGGAACAGGCACACCCAGATGCGCTCCGCGCTCGCCGAACGCACCGCGAAGCGTACGCCGCCGTTTTCGATGTGGGCGCCGAGGGGTGTCACGGTGATGGGGCCGATGCGCCTGACGTCAGGTGATGACCGTCGGCGCGTCGCGCCCCGTATGCTCGCGGATGCCTGCGATGCCATCGGCCGCCGCGATCAGGTCGGCCAGCGCCGCCTGTGTCTCGATATTGTGGCGCGCCGGATCGGGTTCGTAGCGCTCGATATAGACGCGCAGCGTGGCGCCCGATGTGCCGGTGCCGGAGAGCCGGTAGACGATGCGCGAGCCGCCCCTGAACAGGATACGGATGCCCTGGTTGCGACTCACCGAGCCGTCGACCGGATCATGGTAGGCAAAGTCGTCGGCGGCCTCGATCACCAACTCGCCGACGCTGGTGCCGGCGAGCTTGTCGAGCCGCTCGCGCAGGCCCTCGACCAGCCGGTTCGCCGCGTCGGTGTCGACTGCCTCGTAGTCATGACGCGAGTAGTAGTTGCGGCCGTATTCGGCCCAGTGCTTCGCGGCGATGGTCTGCACGCTTTCCTTGCGGCTGGCGAGGATGTTGAGCCAGAGAAGGACGGCCCACAGACCGTCCTTCTCGCGCACATGGTCCGATCCCGTGCCGGCGCTCTCCTCGCCGCAGATCGTCGCCATGCCGGCATCGAGCAGATTGCCGAAAAACTTCCAGCCGGTCGGCGTTTCGTACATGCCGATGCCGAGCTTCGCCGCCACGCGGTCGGCCGCGGCGCTCGTCGGCATGGATCGTGCGATGCCCTTCAGCCCCTTCTTGTAGCCCGGCGCCAGCGTGGCGTTGGCGGCCAGCATGGCGAGCGAATCCGAAGGGGTCACGAAGATGCCGCGCCCGATGACCAGGTTGCGGTCGCCGTCACCGTCGGACGCCGCGCCGAAGTCGGGCGCGTCCTTTCCCATCATCTCGTCGTAGAGTTCCTTGGCGTGGACAAGGTTGGGGTCGGGATGGTGTCCGCCGAAATCGGGCAGCGGCACAAAGTTCCTGACAGTACCCGTCGGCGCGCCCAGACGCTTTTCGATGATCTCCTTCGCGTAAGGACCGGTCACCGCGTGCATTGCATCGAAGGCCATGCGGAACCCGCCCTTGAACATCGCGCGGATAGCGTCGAAGTCGAACAGCGTCTCCATCAGCGCCGCATAGTCGGCGACCGGATCGATCACTTCGACGGCCATGCCGCCGGCCGTCAGCGTGCCGACCCTGTCGAGATCGACAGGCCCGATGTCGGCGATCCTGTAGCGGTCGATCACCTTCGAGCGCGCGTAGATCGCGTCCGTCAACTTCTCCGGCGCCGGGCCGCCATTGCCAATATTGTACTTGATGCCGAAGTCCTCATGCGGCCCGCCGGGATTGTGGCTGGCCGAGAGGATGAGCCCGCCGAACGCCCTGCGCTGGCGGATGACGTTGGACGCCGCCGGCGTCGACAGGATGCCGCCCTGCCCGACCACGACCTTGCCGAAGCCATTCGCGGCAGCCATGGCGATCGCGGTCTGGATCACTTCGCGGTTGAAGAAGCGGCCGTCGCCGCCCAGCACCAGCGTCTTGCCTTCCTTGCCGTCGAGGCAGTCGAACACCGACTGGACGAAGTTCTCGACGTAGTTCTGCTGCTGGAAGTGGGGGACCTTCTTGCGCAGGCCGGACGTGCCCGGCTTCTGGTCGTCGAACGGTTTGGTCGCGACGTCTCGGATCATGCGGATCTTCTCGCCAGGAGGGACTGATAAAGGTCGGCGTAGCGGCGTGCGCTTCTCGTCCAGGAGACGTCCGCCTTCATCCCCTGCTTCTGCATCGCCTGCCAGACGCCCGGTGCGTTGAAGGCCGTGACGGCGCGCTGGATGCCGCGCAGCATCGCGTCGCCATTGCCGGGCGAAAAGACGAAGCCGGTCGCGACGCCTGCCGATACTGCGGCCTCGTTTGCGTCGATGACCGTGTCGGCGAGCCCGCCGGTGCGCGCGACCATCGGTACGCAGCCGTAGCGAAGGCCGCAAAGCTGGGTGAGGCCGCAGGGCTCGAATCGCGACGGGATCAGGATCGCATCGCAGCCGCCCTGCATGAGGTGCGACAGTCCTTCGTCGTATCCGATCCTGATGCCGACCCGGCCGCGGTGGCGTGACGCGGCGGCAAGCAACGCGCCCTCCAACGCGCGATCGCCGGAGCCGAGCACGACGAGCCTGGCGCCCGCGCCGACCATCGCGTCGACCATGGACACGATGATGTCCATGCCTTTCTGCCAGGTCAGTCGGCTGATAACGGCGATGATCGGCCCACCCGCCTTGGGGTCGAGCTGGAACGCCTTCTCCACCGCCTTGCGGTTCCTGAGGCGCGGCGCGAAGGACTTCTGGGAGAAGGGAGCGGCGAGAAGCGCGTCCTTCGCCGGGTCCCACACGTCCGTGTCGATGCCGTTGACGATGCCGTGCAGGTCGGCGGCGCGGAGGTTGACGAGGCCGTCGAGGCCCATGCCGAACTCAGGCGTTCGGATTTCCTGCGCATAGGTCGGGCTGACCGTGGTGATCGCCCAGGCAGACTGGAGGCCGGCCTTCAGATAGCCGACGCCGCCGTAGTACTCGACGCCGTCGAGCGTCATTGCCTCGGCGGGCAGTCCAAGCTCCGGGAAGATCGACGCGCCAAATTGCCCCTGGAAGGCGAGGTTGTGGACAGTAATGACGCTCGGCACCTGTGGCGCGCCGCCAAATCGCATGTAGGCCGGCGCCATCGCCGCCTGCCAGTCATGAGCGTGGACGAGGTCCGGCCGCCAGCCCGGCAGAGCACCGCCGGCGATGTCGCTCGCGACCTTGCCCAGCGCGGCGTAGCGCCGCCAGTTGTCCGGCCAGTCCGCGCCGTTCGGATCGCCATAGGGGCCGCCAGCCCGGTCGAACAGATGCGGCGCGTCGAGCACGAACAGGTCGAGGCCTTCCACGGTCGCGCGCACTACCCTCGCCTCGCCGCCATGCAACGCGGCATAGGCATGCAGTGCCTTCGCCTTCTTCGGCAGTTTGGCCTTCACGGTCGGATAGCCGGGAATGAGCGTCGCCGTCTTCACCCCCTCGCCGGCCAGCGCGCCGGGCAGCGCGCCGACCACGTCGGCCAGCCCGCCGGTCTTGACCAGCGGAAAGATCTCCGAGGCGACGGCGAGAACGTTCATGCGGGAAGGCCCAGCCTGTCGATCATGGTCTGGGTTATGAGACAGATGCCCTTCTCGGAGCGGCGGAAGTTCTTCGCGTCCTCGATCGGATCTTCGCCGACCACCAGGCCTTCCGGGATGTGGACGCCGCGATCGATCACCACGCGCTTCAGCCGCGCGTTGCGGCCGACATGGCAGTCGGGCAGCACCACGGCCTCGTCGAGCGAGGAGAACGAGTTCACCCGCGCGCCGGTGAAGATCAGGCTCCTTCGCAGCGCCGCGCCGGAGATGATGCAGTCGCCCGAAACCAGCGACGACACGGCCGACCCGCGGCGGCCTTCCTCGTCATGCACGAACTTCGCCGGCGGCTTGATCTCGGCATAGGTCCAGATCGGCCAGTCGCGGTCGTAGATGTCCAGTTCGGGCGTGATGTCGGTCAGGTCGATGTTGGCTTCCCAGTAGGCGTCCACGGTTCCGACGTCGCGCCAGTAGGCCTCGCTCTCATGCGACGAGCGCACGCAGGACTTGGTGAACCGGTGCGCCATCGCCTTACCGTGCTTGACGATATGCGGGATGATGTCCTTGCCGAAATCGCGGCTGGAATTCGGATCGGCGGCGTCGCGGCGCAACTCGTCCATGAGGAACTTGGTGCGGAACACGTAGATGCCCATCGAGGCGAGCGCGAAATTGGGCTTGTCCGGGATGGCTGGCGGGTCGGCCGGCTTCTCGACGAACGAGATGATCCGGTCCGACTTGTCGACATGCATGACGCCGAAGCCGGTCGCCTCCATGCGGGGCACTTCGAGGCAGCCGACAGTCACGTCCGCGCCGGCATCGACGTGCTCGCGCAGCATCATCTCGTAGTCCATCTTGTAGATATGGTCGCCGGCAAGCAGCACCATGTATTCCGGGCCGTAGCTCTCGATGATGTCGATGTTCTGGAACACCGCATCCGCCGTGCCCTCGTACCACTGCGTCTCGGAGACGCGCTGGCTCGCCGGCAGGATGTCGAAACTCTCGTTTCGTTCGGGCCTCAGGAAGTTCCAGCCGCGCTGCAGGTGGCGGATGAGCGAATGCGCCTTGTATTGCGTCGCAACGCCCATGCGACGGATGCCCGAGTTCAGCGCGTTGGAAAGCGCGAAGTCGATGATGCGCGTCTTGCCGCCGAAATAGACGGCCGGCTTGGCGCGGAAGTCGGTCAGTTCCTTCAGGCGACTGCCGCGCCCGCCGGCCAGCACATAGGCCATCGCGTCGCGGGCCAGCGGCTGTGATCTCCTCGTGTCCATCTGCCCTCTCCTCCCCTGCGCCAGCTATTCAGGCGCGAACTCAAGCATGATCGTCGCCAGCGGCGGCAGCGTGATATATGCGGCCGCTCCTCCCGAAGCGTCGACCGCGACCACCTGACCCCCATTGCCCTTGCCCGAGCCGCCATATTCGGCGGCGTCGGTATTGATGATCTCGCGCCAGCGACCCGCATGCGGCAGCGGCAGGCGATAGTTTTCGCGCTGCACCGGCGTGAAATTGGCGACGACGGCAACAGGGCTCCCGCCCGGCGCGGTACGCAGCCAGGCGAAGACCGAGTTCGCGCGATCGTCGACCACCAGCCAGGAAAATCCCTCCGGCTCGCAATCACGGGCATGCAGCGCCGGCCGCGATCTGTAGAGGTAATTCAGGTCACGGACGGTCTGGCGCACGCCGCGATGGGACGCGTGATCGAGCGACCACCAGTCGAGCGCGCGTTCCTCGCTCCATTCGGCGCGCTGCGCGAACTCCTGGCCCATGAACAGCAGCTTCTTGCCCGGATAACCCCACATGAAGGCGTAATAGGCACGCAGCGTCGCGAACTTCTGCCAGTCGTCGCCGGCCATCTTGTTCAGGAGCGTGCCCTTGCCGTGGACGACCTCGTCGTGGCTGAGCGGCAGTACGAAGTTCTCGGCAAAGGCGTACATCAGGCCGAAGGTGATCTCGTCGTGATGGTGCCTGCGATGGATCGGCTCGCGCGCGAGGTACTGCAGCGTGTCGTGCATGAACCCCATGTTCCACTTGAAGCCGAAGCCCAGCCCGCCCTCGTGGACCGGCTGCGAGACCTTCGGCCAGGACGTCGATTCCTCGGCGATGGTCGTGACGCCCGGATAGCGGCCGTAGATCGCCTTGTTCATCCGCTGCAGGAAGCTGACGGCCTCCAGGTTCTCGCGGCCGCCCCGCTCGTTCGGAATCCACTCGCCCGCCTTGCGCGAGTAGTCGAGGTAGAGCATCGAGGCCACGGCATCGACGCGCAGCCCGTCGACATGGAACTTCTCGGCCCAGTAGAGCGCGTTGTTGACGAGGAAGGACACCACCTCTCGGCGGCCGAAATTGTAGATCGCCGTGTTCCAGTCGGGGTGGAAGCCCTTGCGGGGGTCGGCATGCTCGTAGAGCGCCGTGCCGTCGAAATTGGCCAGGCCGTGCGCATCGACCGGGAAGTGCGCCGGCACCCAGTCGAGGATGATGCCGACGCCTGCACGGTGCGCGCCGTCAACGAAGCGTGCGAACCCTTCGCCGTCGCCGAAGCGCGCGGTCGGCGCATAGAGGCCGGTCGTCTGGTAGCCCCATGACGGGTCGTAGGGATGTTCGCTTATCGGCAGGAACTCGATGTGGGTGAAGCCGGTGTCGACCACATAGGGGATCAGCCGCGCGGCGAGTTCATCCCACGACAGGAACGAACCGTCGTCGCGCCGCTGCCACGAGCCGGGATGCACCTCGTAGATCGACATCGGCTCGCGCCGCTGGTCCGCCTTGCCCCAGAAGGCGCGGTGCGCCTCGTCGCCCCATTGGTGGGCGAGCGGCGCGGTGGTGATCGACGCTGTCGCCGGTCTCAATTCGCTGTGGGATGCGAACGGGTCGGCCTTCAGCGGCAGGCGCACGCCGTCCGGCCCGATGATCTCGAACTTGTAGGCGCGGCCGGCGCCGACGTCCGGGATGAATATCTCCCAGATACCGGTGTCGCGGCGATGGCGCATGGCGTGCCGCCGGCCGTCCCAGTCGTTGAAGTCGCCGACCACAGACACGCGCTTGGCGTTCGGGGCCCAGACGGCAAAATGGACGCCCGACGCACCCTCATGGTCGATCAGATGAGCGCCGAGCTTGTCGAAAAGGCGCAGGTGCGAGCCTTCGGCGATGTAGTAGTCGTCCATTGGCCCGAGCACCGGCCCGAAAGCGTAGGGGTCGGTGATCCACCATTCGCCGCCGCCGTTGCGGGCGTGATAGCGAAGCGGCTGGCGCTTGCGGAGCGTCAGCTTGCCTTCGAAGAACCCGGTATCGTTCGTCCGGGTCAGTTCGCCCGCCTTGCGCCCATCCAGCGTATGCGCCGTGACGCTCTCGGCGTGCGGCACGAAGCAGCGGGCGACGAAGCCCTTCTCCACCTGCTGCATCCCCAACACCCGGAACGGATCGCCGTGTGTGCCGGCCAGGATGGCGCGAATATCGGACGGCCTGGCCGTGCCAGCGACGACGGGAGCCTTCGTCCGCGCCGGGCTCATCGATGCGGCAGGCCTCCCGACCGGACGGTGGGTTCGGTTGCCATCACTGCACCCGCCAGATGTCGCGGGCGTACTCGCCGATCGTGCGGTCGGACGAGAACCATCCCATGTTCGCGACGTTGCGGATCGCCATGCCGTTCCACTGCGGAGCGTTGCGCCAGATCGAATCGACCCGCCGCTGGGCGGCGGCATAGGCGTCGAAGTCGGCCGCGACCATGAACCAGTCGCTGTTGAACAGCCCGTCGACCAGCGGCCGGTAGCGGCCCGGATCGTCGGGCGAGAAGACGCCCGACGAGATGGCGGCCAGCGCCTGCGACAGTTCGGGCGAAGCCTCGATCGCCTGGCGCGGGTCGTAGCCGCCGGCGCGGTGCGCTGCGACTTCCTCGGCGGTCAGGCCGAAGATGACGATGTTCTCGTCGCCGACGGCTTCCTTCATCTCGACATTGGCGCCGTCGAGCGTCCCGATGGTCACCGCGCCGTTGAGGCCGAACTTCATGTTGCCCGTGCCCGACGCCTCCATGCCGGCGGTCGAGATCTGCTCGGACAGGTCCGCCGCGGGGACCATCACCTCGGCCAGGCTGACATTGTAGTTCGGCATGAAGACGACCTTGAGCAGGCCGCGCACGGCAGGGTCCCGGTTGACGACGCGGGCGACGTCGTTCGCCAGCTTTATGATCAGCTTGGCATTGTGATAGCTCGGCGCCGCCTTGCCGCCAAAGAACTTGACGCGCGGCATCCATTCGCGCTCGGGATGCGAGCGTATCTGGTCGTAGAGCGCCACCGCCTCGACGATATTCAGCAGCTGGCGCTTGTATTCGTGGATGCGCTTGATCTGGATGTCGAACAGCGCGGACGGATCGACCTTGATGCCAAGGCGTTCGGCAACCGCATTGGCCAGCCGCTCCTTGTTCGCCCGCTTCACCGCCGCGAACTTCTCGCGGAAGCTTGCGTCGCCCGAGAAAGAGGCGAGCTGCTTCAGCTGGTCGATATCGTCCATGAAGCCCGGCCCGATCGCTTCCCTGGCGAGGTTGGTCAGCCCGGGATTGGCCTGGAACAGCCAGCGGCGCGGCGTGATGCCATTGGTCTTGTTGTTGATGCGGCCCGGATAGAGCTCGTCGAGGTCGTGGAAGACGGTCTTCTTCATCAGGTCCGAATGCAGCGCCGACACGCCGTTGATGGAATGCGAGCCGACGAAGGCGAGGTTGCCCATGCGCACGCGGCGGTCGCTGCCTTCGGCGATCAGCGAGATGCGGCGGATCTGCTCATCGGAGAACTTGCGGCCGGCCCGGGCGAGCAACAGCACCTCGGCGTTGATCGCGTAGATGATCTGCATGTGGCGTGGCAGGAGCCGCTCGAACAGCGGCACTGCCCAGCTTTCGAGCGCCTCCGGCAGGAGCGTGTGGTTGGTGTACGCGAAGGTACGCTTCGTCAGGTCCCAGGCGGTATCGAAGTCGATGCCATGGACGTCCATCAGCAGACGCATCAGTTCGGCGACGGCGATCGCAGGATGCGTGTCGTTGAGATGGATCGCCGCCTTGTCGGGCAGCGATTTCAGGTCGTGGTACTGCGACAGGTGCCGCTGCAGGATGTCCTGGAGCGAGGCCGACGAGAAGAAATACTCCTGCCGCAGGCGCAGTTCCTGCCCGGCCAGATGCGAGTCGGCCGGGTAGAGGACGCGCGACAGCGCGTCGGCCATGTTGCTCTCGCGCAGCGCGCCGATGTGATCGCCGGCATTGAACTTGTCGAGCAGGATCGGATCGACCGGGAAACCGGACCAGAGGCGCAGCGTGTTCACCCGCTTTCCGCGCCAGCCGACGACCGGCGTGTCATACGCGACCGCCAGCACCCGCTCCTGCGGCTTCCAGACGTGCCGCTCCAGCCGGCCCTCGCGCGACGTGACGGACTCGACGGTGCCGCCGAATCCGATCTCGAAGGCGCGCTCGCGGCGCTCGAATTCCCAGGGATTGCCGTGGCTGAGCCAGGTCTCCGGCAGTTCCACCTGCCAGCCGTCGGAGAATTCCTGGCGGAACAGGCCATGCGCGTAGCGGATGCCGTAGCCGTGGGCCGGCACGCCGGTTGAGGCCATGCTCTCCATGAAGCACGCTGCAAGGCGACCGAGGCCGCCATTGCCCAGCGCGGCGTCCGGCTCGAGCGCCGAGATCAGGTCGATGTCCACGCCGAGCGAGCCGAGCGCCGCGCGCATCTCGTCCATGAGGCCGAGGTTCGAGACCGCATCGCGCATCAGCCTGCCGATCAGGAACTCGAGCGACAGGTAGTAGACCCGCTTCTCCTGCTTCTCGTAAGCTTCCTTGGTGGCCGCGATCCAGCGCTCGATCATCCGGTCGCGGATTACCTTGCTCGTCGCCGCAAGCCAGTCGTACGGCGTCGCAACGGACGCATCCTTGCCGACGCGGTAGGTCAGCGCGCGAAGTACCTCGGACGCCAGCGTCTCGGCATCGGTCTTCGGCAGCGTCGGTCGTGGCAGATCGGAGGCGGCTGACCGCTTCATGGATGGCGTCCCGTTTTGCCCGCGGCTGTTCCGCCGCCGGGCGTTGAACCGTTCCTCCCGCCAGTGAGGCTAGCGGGAATCCCGGCCGTTTCAAACGGTCTAATGCGCCCTCCCGCTCATATTTGCATTTTCTTTTCAGACAGCCATGGTTGAGCGGCCTGACGGACCTGTCGACGTTGCCATGGCGGCTTCTTGGCGCTATCGGCTGACCTTGTCGGGCATGGGATGCGCCAATGATCGTCTGCTGCGGGGAAGCGCTGATCGACATGCTGCCGCGGAAAAGCGCGGCTGGCGAAGACGCCTTCGCGCCATTTGCAGGCGGCGCGGTTTTCAACACGGCAATCGCGCTCGGCCGTCTCGGCGCGCCGGTCGAGTTCTTCAGCGGCCTCTCGAACGACCTGTTCGGCGACCTGCTGCGGAAAACACTCGACGAAAGCAAGGTCGGGACACGCTACGCAGCTGCTTCGGACCGGCCGACGACCCTCGCTTTCGTGCGTTTGAAAAACGGTCACGCCACCTATGTCTTCTACGACGAGAACACGGCGGGGCGGATGCTGTCCGAATCGGACCTGCCGGTGCTGGGTGCTGACGTCGATGCCATGCTGTTCGGGGCGATCAGCCTGATTCCCGAGCCGTCTGGTTCCGCCTATGAGGCGCTGATGGCACGCGAGCACGGCGAGCACGTCATGATGCTCGACCCGAATATCCGGCCGGGCTTCATTCCTGACAAGCCACGGCATCTCGATCGAATGCGCCGCATGGTGGCGATGGCCGACATCGTGAAACTGTCCGACGAGGATCTCGCCTGGTTCGGCGAGGACGGAACGCCGGAAGAGGTCGCACGGCGGTGGCTGGCGCGCGGACCCAAACTGGTGATCGTCACGAAAGGCTCGGAAGGCGCGACAGGCTACACGCAACTCCACGTCGTCAAGGTCGCTCCTCCGCGCGTCACCGTGGTCGACACCGTCGGCGCGGGCGACACGTTCAACGCGGGCGTCCTCTGCGCGCTGCATGAAGCCGGCAGGCTGACGAAGCAGGCGATCGCGGCGCTCGACGAGGACACGGTACGAACCGCACTGACGCTCGGCGCCAGGTCCGCGGCGGTCACCGTTTCGCGGGCCGGCGCCAATCCCCCGTGGCGACGCGAAATCGCGTAAGCCATCGATCACGCTGCGTTTCCGTGCCTTAGCATATGTGCGCCGGCGCGCTTACCATGCTGTCGGGCCCTGCTTTCACGACCCTGCCATGTCTGTTATCAGCGGCCGACAAGACCGATAGGCAGAGTACGGATAGACGCATGCAGTTCATCGACCTTGGAGCGCAGAGGGCGCGCATCGGCGACCGCATCAAGGCCGCCGTGGACCGGGTCATCGACAGCGGCAAATACATCCTCGGTCCCGAGGTCGGACAGTTCGAGAAGGAACTCGCCGCCTACACCGGCGTCCGCAACGTCGTCGCCTGCGCCAACGGCACTGATGCCCTGCTTCTGCCCCTTCTGGCGTCGGGCATCGGACCGGGCGACGCCGTGTTCGTGCCGAGCTTTACCTTCGCGGCGACCGCCGAGGTCGTGGCCCTGGCCAAGGCCGAGCCGGTCTTCGTCGACGTCGACCCCGACACCTACAACATCGATACCGGGAGCCTCGCCGCTGCCATCGCCGCCGTCCGCAAGGAAGGCCGGCTGACGCCGAAGGCGATCATTCCCGTAGACCTGTTCGGGCTGCCCGCCGACTACGCGACGATCGACTCAATCGCGACGCGCGAGAACCTGCTGGTGATCGAGGATGCGGCCCAGTCGGTCGGCGGCAAGGCCGGCAACCGCATGTGCGGCGCGTTCGCCAGGGTCGGCTCCACCAGCTTCTACCCGGCCAAGCCGCTCGGCTGCTATGGCGACGGCGGCGCGATGTTCACCGACGATGACGCCTTCGCTGAGCGGCTGCGCTCCTTCGCCTTCCACGGCAAGGGCGAGACGCAGTACGACAACGTGCATGTGGGCCTGAACTCGCGGCTCGACACCGTTCAGGCGGCCATCCTGATCGAGAAGCTTGCGATCCTCGAGGACGAGATGGTCGCGAGGCAGGAGGTTGCGCGCCGCTACTCGGAAGGGCTGGCAGGCGCGGTGAAGACACCTGTGGTACCCGCCGGCATGCGCTCGGCATGGGCACAGTATGCGATCGAGACCGAGGGCCGGGACGAACTCAAGTCGCACCTGCAGGCGAACGGCGTGCCGACGGTCATCTACTACGTGAAGCCGCTGCACCTGCAGGAGGCTTACAAGCAGTATCCGCGCGCGCCGGGCGGCCTGCCGGTGTCGGAAGCGCTCCCGACGCGCATCCTCTGCCTGCCGATGCACCCCTACCTCGACGCTGCCGACCAGGATCGCATCATTTCGCTGATCCGCGACTTCGTCGGCCGACTGCCGGGGCGTCTCGCAGCCGAATGATCAGACGGCCGGCCGGCCGCCTCGCGCGATGAAGGCCGGATTGGCGAAGTCGGCTTCTCCGGGAATGTTGCGCTTGCCGTAGGCGAGCGGCAGTCCGTCGACCGTTTCCGTCATCCCGCCTGCCGCGCGCAGCACCGCGTCTCCCGCCGCCGTGTCCCATTCCATGGTGCGGCCGAAGCGCGGATAGACGTCGGCCTCGGCGGCCGCGATCATGCAGAACTTCAGCGACGAGCCGACCGAGACGATCTCGGCGGCGCCGAAACCCTTGATGAAATCCTCGGTCTCGACGTTCATGTGCGACCGGCTGGCGACGATGGTCGGCGGCGCGAGGCAGGAACGCGCGGCGATGCGTCGGCGCTCGCCGGCGACGAAGTCGTCCGAAACGGCCACGAACTCGGCCAGGCCCGGCTTTCCCGCATAGAGCCGGCGGCTTAGCGGTGCGAAGACGACGCCGATGACGGGCGCCCCGCCGCGCACGAGTGCGATATTGACCGTGAAGTCCGCGTTGCGCGCGACGAACTCGCGCGTCCCGTCGAGCGGATCGACCAGTACGAACTCGCCCGGCAACGGCCCGGGCAGGACGCCAGCGGCCGTCTCTTCCTCGGCGACGCAGTGAAGGTGCGGGCAGGCGCTCCGCAGGCCGTCGAGAATGACCTTCTCGGCGGCGCGGTCCGCCTCGGTGACCGGCGACAGGTCGGCCTTGGCCTCGACCGGCACGCCTTCCTCGAAGAACCGCATGACCACGCGCCCGGCGTCGATCGCCAGCCGCTCGAACAGTCCCAGGATGTCGTCGTCGGAAGGCAGGTTCTCAGATGCCGGCGCCGGCGTCGTACTGTTCATCGCCGAGCTCGCGCCGGCGGAGCCATTGTTCGAGCGCATTCACCATCTCGCCCGGGGTTCGCCCGACCGTCTCCAGCCGGACTTCCGGCGCTTCGGGCGGCTCGTAGGGCGAGTCGATTCCCGTGAAGTTCTTGATCGCACCACTTCTGGCTTTCGCATAGAGCCCCTTGGGGTCGCGACGCGCGCATTCTTCGAGTGGCGTGTCGACGAAGACCTCGACGAACTCGCCCTCTTCCATAAGCCCGCGGGCCATGTCGCGTTCCGCCCGGAAAGGCGAAATGAACGAGACCAGCACGATCAGGCCGGCGTCGGCCATCAGTTTCGCGACCTCTGCGACGCGGCGGATGTTCTCGACGCGGTCGGCCTCGGAGAAGCCGAGGTCGCGGTTCAGGCCGTGGCGGACATTGTCGCCATCGAGCAGGAAGGTGTGACGGCCGGCCGCGTGAAGCTTTTTCTCCAGCAGGTTGGCGATGGTCGACTTGCCGGAGCCGGAGAGCCCGGTGAACCACAGGACACGCGGCGCCTGGTTCTTGAGCTGGGCGCGCGCCTTGCGGTCGACGTCGAGCGACTGCCAGTGGATGTCGTCGGCGCCGCGCACGGCGCCGCGGATCATGCCGGCCGCCACCGTCGCGTTGGTGAAGCGGTCGATCAGGATGAAGGCGCCCGTCGTCCGGTTCTCTGCGAAGGCATCCAGCGCGATCGGCGCCTGCAGCCTCAGCTCCGCCGTCCCGACCTCGTTCAGTTGAAGCACCTCGGCCGGCTCCGCCGAAAGGTCGGCGACACTCAGCCGGTTCTTCAGCGACAGGCCGGTCACGGTCGTCTGGTCCGTCTCTGTCCGCAGCAGAAGGTCGCGGCCCTGCGCCAGCGGACGTTCGTCGAACCAGACCAGGTCGGCCTCGATGCGCGTGGCGACGGCCGGGCGTGCTTCCGGCTTCACCAGCATGTTGCCGCGCGAGGCCTCGACCTCGTCGTCCAGCACGAGCGTCACCGCCTGGCCCGCCACCGCCACGTCGAGGTCGCCATCGTAGGTCACGATGCGCGCCACGGTCGACGCGCGCCCCGACTTGGCGACGACGACGGCGTCGCCCTTGCGCACGGCGCCCGACGCGACGGTGCCGGCGAAGCCGCGAAAATCGAGGTTGGGGCGATTCACATACTGGATCGGGAACCGGAACGGCTCGGCCGCGAGCCCCTCGCCCACCGGCACGGTCTCCAGGTGCTCCAGCAGCGTCGGACCGCGATACCATCCCATGCGCTCGGAGCGCTTCGTGACGTTGTCGCCATCACGCGCCGACATCGGGATTGCCTCGATGCCATCGAAGCCTAGCGGGGCCGCGAAAGCGCGGTACTCGGCGACGATGGCCTCGAACGCACCGCCGTCGAAGCCGACCAGGTCGATCTTGTTGACGGCCAGCACGATGCGGCGGATGCCGAGCAGCGAGGCGATCACCGTGTGACGCCGTGTCTGGACCAGCACGCCCTGCCGCGCGTCGACCAGCACGACGGCGACGTCGGCCGTCGAGGCGCCCGTCGCCATATTGCGTGTGTACTGCTCGTGGCCCGGCGTGTCGGCGACGATGAACTTGCGCTTGTCGGTCGCGAAGAAGCGGTAGGCGACGTCGATGGTGATGCCCTGCTCGCGCTCCGCTTCCAGTCCGTCGACCAGGAGCGCGAAGTCGATTGCATCGCCATTCGTGCCGTGGCGGCGCGAATCGCGCTCCAGCGCGGCGAGCTGGTCCTCGAAGATGAGCTTGGTGTCGTAGAGCAGCCGGCCGATCAGCGTCGACTTGCCGTCGTCCACCGAGCCACAAGTCAGGAACCGGAGGAACGACTTCCGCTCCTGCGCCGCGAGGTAGTCGCGGACATTCTGGACCTTGTCGTCGTTCATGACGCGCGCCGCCTGGGACATCAGAAATACCCCTCGCGCTTCTTCTTCTCCATCGACCCGGATTCGTCGCTGTCGATAAGGCGGCCCTGCCGCTCGGACGTGCGGGCGGTCAGCATTTCCGAAACGATCTCCTCCAGTGTATCGGCGCTGGAATCGATCGCCCCCGTCAGCGGGTAGCAGCCGAGCGTCCTGAAACGCACAAGCCGGTTCTGCACGACCTCGCCGGGATGCAGCTTCATGCGGTCGTCATCGACCATGATCAGGGTGCCGTTGCGCTCGACCACGGGGCGGCGGGCGGCGAAATAGAGCGGCACGATCGGGATCGCCTCTCGCAGGATGTATTGCCAGATGTCCAGTTCGGTCCAGTTGGAGAGCGGGAAGACCCGGATCGATTCTCCCCGAGCGACGCGCGTGTTGTAGATCTTCCACATTTCCGGCCGCTGGTTCTTCGGGTCCCAGGCATGGCCGGCGTCGCGGAACGAGAAGATGCGTTCCTTGGCGCGCGACTTTTCCTCGTCGCGGCGCGCCCCGCCGAAGGCCGCGTCGAAACGGTACTTGTCGAGCGCCTGGCGCAGCCCGACGGTCTTCATGATGTGCGTGTGGGCATTCGAGCCGTGGACGAACGGGCTGATGCCTTCCCGCACGCCGTCCTCGTTGATGTGGACCAGCAGTTCGAACCCCTTTTCGCGCGCCATGCGGTCGCGAAAGGCGATCATCTCGCGGAACTTCCACGTCGTGTCGACATGCAGGAAAGGAAACGGTGGCGGCGCCGGGTAGAAGGCCTTCATCGCCAGATGCATCAGCACCGACGAGTCCTTGCCCACCGAATAGAGCATGACAGGCCGCTCGAAGCTTGCGGCGACCTCGCGGAAAATATGGATGGACTCGGCCTCAAGGCGGTCGAGATGGGAGAGGGCCGAGGACATGGACTGGGATTCCGGAACACAGGCTGCGACCGACAGGCCGCACTTCTGCCCGGTATCTGCCTCAAACCGTGGTTCCTCAAGGAGCCGGCATCCAAGGCTTCGGCGGAAGGGCAATTTTCGTTCCCGCTTCAAGCCATATCCGGAGAAAATATTCCCCCCGACCGCCTCCCGACTGCCTCCGGCCGGCGCCGACGAGCGAAATCTGCTCCGATTGAACCGCAACGCCGAACCTTATACATCCCGCTCCGAAGGCCACGGATTTCGTGGATCAGGGGGTCGAGACCGTATGCCCAGCACTCCAGCCAGAAGCATCGGCGTCGGCGACGTCGTGTTCGCCAACGACCGGCCGCTGGCGCTGATTTCAGGCCCCTGCCAGATCGAAAGCCGCGACCATGTGTTCATGGTCGCCGAGAAACTTGCCGGCATGGCGCGGGCGGCCGGCATGCCGTTCGTCTTCAAGTCTTCCTATGACAAGGCGAACCGCACGTCGGTCTCCGGCAAGCGCGGAATCGGCATCGAGGCCGGCCTGAAAATCCTGGCCGACATCCGCGACACGTTCGGCTGCCCGGTGCTGACCGACGTGCATGACGTCGAGCAGACGCGCGCCGCCGGCGAAGTCGTGGATATCATCCAGATTCCCGCCTTCCTGTCGCGGCAGACGGACCTGCTGCTCGCCGCCGGCAGGACCGGCAAGGCGATCAACGTCAAGAAAGGCCAGTTCCTGGCGCCCTGGGACATGCGCAACGTCGCCGCCAAGGTCGCGAGCACCGGCAACGAGAACATCCTGCTATGCGAGCGCGGCACGTCCTTCGGCTACAATGCGCTTGTCTCCGACATGCGCAGCCTGCCGATCATGGGCGAGACGGGCTATCCGGTCGTGTTCGATGCGACCCACTCGGTGCAGGAACCGGGCGGCAAGGGCGATTCGACCGGCGGCAACCGCGCTCACGTCGCGGTCCTGGCGCGGGCTGCCGTCGCGGTCGGCGTCGCCGCCGTCTTCGCGGAGGCGCATGACGATCCGGACCACGCGCCAAGCGACGGGCCGAACATGCTGTCGCTCGATATGATGCCGGGATTCATCGACCAGTTGCGGCGCATCGACGAGATCGCCAAGGCGATTCGCCAGGGCGCCGCGGCGTGAGCGGCGCCTCGGAAACACGCGACGCCGCCGCCACCGCGCGCGCGACGATCGAGACCGAGATCGCCGGCCTGAAGGCGCTTGCCGCGACCATCGACGGCCGCTTCACCGAAGCCGTCGACCTGATCCACGCCTGCAAGGGCCGCGTCGTCGTGACAGGCATCGGCAAGTCGGGCCACATCGGCCAGAAGATTGCCGCGACGCTCGCCTCGACCGGCACGCCGGCCTTCTTCATGCATGCGGCTGAGGCGTCGCATGGCGACCTCGGCATGATCTCGGCCAACGATGTCGTGATCGCCTTGTCCAATTCCGGCGAAAGCACGGAGCTGCGCGCCATCGTCGAATATTGCCGGCGGCATCCCGAGATGACGCTGATCGCAATCACCTCGAAGCCGGACTCGGCGCTCGGCCGCCTGTCGGATCTGGTTCTGCAATTGCCGGAGGCCGCGGAAGCCTGCCCGCTGTCGCTGTCGCCGATGACCTCGACGACCATGATGCTGGTGCTGGGCGACGCGCTGGCCGCGGCGCTGATCCGCAAGCGCGACTTCAAGAGCGACGACTTCGCCCGCTTCCACCCGGCCGGCAAGCTTGGCGCGCAGTTGGTCAAGGTCGCCGAACTGGTGGACCGTGATCCGAGGCTCGCCTCCGTCCCGACGGTGCCGGAGGACTGCGACATGTCGAGGGTCATCGTCACGATTACCGACGGCCGCCGTGGCGTGACCGGCGTGACCGACAATCAGGGCGCGCTGATCGGGGTAATCACCGACGGCGACCTTCGCCGCGCGCTCTCCGACCGGTCGATTTTCGACAAGAAAGCCCGGGACATCATGAGCCGCAACCCCAAGCGCATCGCCGGCGACCGCATCGCGGTCGATGCGCTCGCCATGTGCGAGGAACACAGGATTTCGTCGTTGTTCGTCACCGACGACAAGGGCGAGATCAGCGGGCTGGTCCATCTTCAGGACCTTCTGGCTCTCGGCATCGCCTGAAAGCAGAAAAGCCCGGCGAGCCGGGCTTTTCACAAGTCGATCAGAAATTCGTATCACCGCTTCGACGGAATGAGCGCCCACACGGCCGGCACAACGGTTGCGGCAAGCGCGACCTTGATCACGTCCGGCACGATGAACGGGGCGACGCCGAACATCCAGGACTTCTCCGCGCCGATCAGGCCCGCGAGCCAGCCGAAGCCCAGCGCCATCATGACCGCTTCGGCGACGAGCATCGCACCGAGCAGCTTCAGGACCGAGCGGTCCCAGCCGCGATCCGCTGCCCAGCCGACGATGGCGGCCATGGCAACGAAGCCGAGGAGAAACCCGCCCGTTGGGCCCATCATGTAGGCGAGGCCGATGCCCTTTTCGGGCGTCGACTGGAAGACCGGAAAGCCCATTGCGCCTTCTACGAGGTACAGCACCAGGGTGGCAACGCCGAGACGCAGGCCGAAGGTGGCTGCGATCCCCAGCACGGCGAGCGTCTGCAGCGACAGGTCGACCGGTCCGAGCACCACCTTGGCCTTGGCCGAAAGAGCCAGAAGGAGCGAACCGGCGATCACGAGCAGGATCTCGGCCGCGCGGCGCGCCGCGACGCTTTCGGGCAGTGCAAGGGAAACGAGCGGGCGGGAAATCGTGGCAGTCGTCATTGTGCTGGTGTCCCCTGTGATGAAGCGGTCGCCCGTCGGCCGACCGGTTTTCCTATATTGGGTTCCGTGCTAGGCGGCAACGCCCTCGGAAGAGGCACGATTGAAAGGTCTGCGCAGGCTTGTCCACTCCCTCATTTTCGCTCGAGTTCGAACCGCGCCACGGCGAGGCGGTATCAGTCGCGGAAGGCGTCCTGCGCGTGACCGCGGGAAACGCCAGTCCCTTCACATTCCACGGCACCAACAGCTACATCGTCGGGCGCGACAGCGTCGCCGTCATCGATCCGGGCCCGGAGGACGACACTCACTACGATGCGCTGGTCGCCGCGATCAGGGGCCGGCCGGTCAGCCACATCCTGATCACGCATACCCATCGCGACCACTCGCCGCTCGCGGCGCGGCTGAAGGCCGAGACCGGGGCGCCGACGGTGGCCGAGGGTGTTCATCGCGCGGCCCGGCCGCTGAGGATCGGAGAAACGAACCCGCTCGACGCCAGCGCCGACCTCGATTTCCGCCCCGACATCGTTCTCGGTGATGGCGAGGTCATTCGCGGCGACGGCTGGGCGCTGTCCGCGGTGCTTACGCCCGGTCACGCCGCGAACCACGCCGCCTTCGCGCTCGACGGCACGGGAATCCTGTTCTCGGGCGACCACGTGATGGCCTGGTCGACTTCGATCGTGGCGCCGCCGGACGGGGCCATGGCGGACTACATGGCGTCGCTCGACAAGCTGCTTGGCCGCGACGACCGCGCCTACCTTCCCGGCCATGGCGGCCCGGTGGGCGAGCCCGCCGCATTCGTCCGGGGGCTGAGGGCGCATCGCAAGATGCGCGAACGGGCGATCGTCGAGCGCCTGCGAAACGGCGACCGGACCATTCCCGACATGGTCCGCGCCATCTATCGTGAAACCGACCCGCGCCTGCACGGCGCGGCGGGGCTTTCGGTGCTCGCGCATCTGGAGGACCTGGTCGGACGCGGCGTCGTGTCCAGCGACGAGACGCCGTCGATCGACGCCGTCTACAGGCCCGCCTGACCCGGACTACTGGGCGGGCGGTACGACCGCCGCGTTGGCCGCGACGTGCGCGTCCAGCTCCTCGAGGAACGACGTGATCCGGGCGGCGTTGTCGCCCATGTCGTGCAGGCCGAAACGCGAGGCCGAGCGCATGTCGACGTAGCTGGTGTCGCCCTCGTCGATCACCCGGATCGCCACGTCGGCTGGCCAGGCCAGCCAGAACGACCAGGCGGTCGCCTCGATTGTGATGCCGGCCAGCGCGCCGTCGGGCGCCATGTTGGTGCGGCCGGCGTCGATGATATTCCAGTTGCGGGTGGCCAGCACCGCCTGCACCGACTCCATCACGCGGTCGATCGGCGCATCGTAACGGCGTCCCATGACCGCCGGATAGGCGGCCTCCTGCCGCTCGGCCTCGTCGGGGCGGATCGGATCGATGACGTTCATCTCCGGACTCCTGCCCGGCTGGACCGCGGCCGCCAGCAGTTCGGGCGGATCGGCGGTGTCGGTCGAGATGTCGTTCAGCTGCGGATACGCCACGACGCGGTAGGCCGAGACCAGGAAGGGTGCCAGCACGATGAGCGCTACGATCGCGCCGCGGGTCGAGTCCTTGCCACCCCGGTCGCCATAGTTCCAAAGCCTCGAGAAGCCCGAGGCGGCGAGGCCGAGGCCGAGACCTGCCAGCGTGCCGACGACGCCCAGCAACCAGAAGAACGGCACCGTGTCGACCATGCCGAAACGGTGGGCGAGCGCGGACGTGACGAAAAGCACCGCCGAGAAGGTCGCGACCCAGCGGGACCAGCGCGCGGAAGGCGAATTACGCCGCTCGTAGAAAACCGCCATCTGGACCAGGGAAACTGCCGCGACGGCCATCCCATAGTCAAAGGATGGCCGTCGGTCAAAGCCGCGATCGGATCAGGCCGTCGGAAGCCGGTAAGCCTTGAACTGGTCGCGCAGCGTCGTCTTCTGGATCTTGCCGGTAGCCGTGTGCGGGATTTCGGAGACGAAGGCGACGTCGTCCGGCATCCACCACTTGGCGACCTTGCCTTCCATGAAGCCGAGGATGTCGTCCCGCGACGGCTCCTTGCCGGGCTTCCTGACGATCACCAGCAGCGGCCGTTCGTCCCATTTCGGGTGCGCGATGCCGATGACCGCGGCCTCCGCAACGTCCGGGTGCCCGACCGCCAGGTTCTCCAGGTCGATGGTAGAGATCCACTCGCCGCCCGACTTGATGACATCCTTGGCGCGGTCCGTGATCTGCATGTAGCCGTACTGGTCAACATGGGCGACGTCGCCCGTGTCGAACCAGTTTTCGTCGTCGAACTGGTCGGCGCCCGCGCCGCCATAGTAGGCGCGCGCCACGGCGGGACCCCGCACCTTGAGGCGACCGAAGGTCCTGCCGTCCCACGGATGCTCCTTGTTCGCGTCGTCGGTGACCTTCATCTCGACGCCGAACGGCGCGGAGCCCTGCTTCTGCTGCAGATCGAGCCTGGCGTCGCCGGTCAGGCCGGAATATTCGGGTTTCATGGTCCCCAGGGTGCCGAGTGGACTCATTTCGGTCATGCCCCAGGCGTGAATGACCTCAACGTCATAATTTTCCTGGAACTTTTTGGTGATGGCGCGCGGGCAGGCCGAGCCGCCTATCACCACCTTCTTCAGGTAGGGCAGCTTCTTGCCCGTCTCCTCCAGATACTGGAGCAGCATCAGCCAGACGGTCGGCACAGCGGCGGTGAAGCTGACCTTTTCGGTGTCCAGAAGCTCGTAGATCGACGCGCCGTCCATCTTCCCGCCCGGCATGACCAGCTTGGCACCGATCATCGGGCCACTCTGGCCGAGGCCCCAGGCATTGGCATGGAACATCGGCACCACAGGCAGGATCGTGTCGCGCGAGGAAATGCCCATGGCGTCCGGCAGGCAGGCGATCATGGCGTGCAGCACGTTGGAGCGATGGGAATAGACGACGCCCTTGGGATCGCCGGTCGTGCCGGAAGTGTAGCACATGCCGGCCGCGGTCTCCTCCGGGAACTGCTTCCATGCGAAGTCGCCGTCGGTGCCCTTCAGCCATTCCTCGTAGGCGACCGCACCGGGCAGGCTGGTCTGCGGCATATGGGCCGCATCGGTCAGCACGATCACCTTCTTCAGGCTCTTCACGGCCGGCGCGATCTTCTCAAGCAGCGGGACGAACGTCAGGTCCGTGAAGATCGCCTTGTCCTCGGCATGGTTCATGATCCAGGCGATCTGCTCGGGAAAAAGGCGAGGGTTCAATGTGTGGTAGACCGCGCCGATCCCCATGATGCCATACCAGGCCTCGATGTGGCGCGCCGTGTTCCAGGCCAGCGTGGCGATGCGGTCGCCAAGCCTGTAGCCGTCGCGCTCAAGCTGCTGCGCCACGCGCAGCGAGCGGGCATGCACTTGCGCCCATGTCGTACGAACGATCGGCCCCTCGATCGATCGCGACACGATCTCGCGCCCGCCATGCTGGCGCGCCGCGTGATCGAGTATCTTGTGGCACAGCAGCGGCCATTCCTGCATCAAGCCCAGCATCGTCGTCCTCCCCGGAAACGTCTTGGGTCATTCTGGACCGGCGCGGCGCCTTGTCCAGTCATCCCCTCATTGTCCTATCGACGAAGACAGGGAGACTCAATTCGTGACGTTGCGGCATCGGCCGCCGCCACATTCCGGCCACGCTCGGCCGGAACCGTCGGCGCGGGCGGGCATTACTGGAACAACGACAATAACGAGGCTCAGATGACCGCTCCGGACGCCCTCCCCGATTCGACGCGTTCCCCCGAGACTGCCGCCGACGCGACGATCGCCATGGAGCACGCGCTGGCCGCCGCACTGGACGATTCCGAGGTGAAGGCGCATTCGCCTGCCGCATCGGAAAAGCCGGCCGAGACGTTGGCGCAGGTGGTTGCTTCGGCGGCGACCGAACCTGATGCTGTCGCTCCGATCGAGGGAGTCGTGGCCATCGAGGCCGAACCGGCGATCATCGCCGACGCGCGCCCCACGACGTTGGCGGAGGCGCCGACATCGGTGGTCGCGGACGTGGACGCGGACCTCGAGGCCGCGCTCGACCAGTCGCTGGCCGACGACCAGGAGTTTTCCGGGCTCGTAAGGGAAGCCATCGACAAGTTCGGCGGCGAGATTCTGTTCGAACTGGATCATGATCCGAAGTTCGGCCATGTCGCCGCCGTCCAGATGGGTGACGGCGCCAAACGCCAGTTTGCCATGGTGATCAAGCCGGAGGATGGGGGGCCGCTCAGGGTGGAGCCCGCCTCCGAAAGCGAGCACCCGCTCGCGCAGATCATGAATTCATACGCCGGACTGGTCGACGCCTGGAAGAAGGCCGCCTGACTCTGGGCCTTTGCCTCGCGGGCTGGATCGACCTAAAGGTCGGTCCAGCCCGGAGGCCATCATGACCGTCTCGCCCGTACTCTCGAACCTTCAGACGCGGGACATCGAGTCCCTCGTCCATCCCTACACGCCCATCCACCGGCTGCGCGAGATCGGCCCGGTCATCATGGAGCGCGGCAAGGGCGTCTACGTGTTCGACAGCCGCGGCCGCGCCTATATCGAGGGCATGTCGGGCCTGTGGTGCGCCGGGCTCGGCTTCGGCGACGAAGAACTGATCGAGGCCGGCATCGAGCAGATGCGCGCCCTGCCCTACTACCACACATTCGGCGCCAAGAGCACCGAGCCGGCGATCGCGCTCGCCGAGAAGCTGAAAGAGATCGCGCCAGTGCCGATCTCCAAGGTGCTGTTCACCTCGTCCGGCTCCGAAGCCAACGACAGCCAAGTGAAGCTCGCCTGGTTCCTCAACAATGCGCGCGGCCGGCCCGAGAAGAAGAAGATCATCTCGCGCGTGAAAGCCTATCACGGCGTCACCGTCATGTCGGGATCGCTCACCGGCCTCGCGCCCAACCACAATGGCTGGGACCTGCCGGTCGATCGCGTGCTGCACACGGATTGCCCACACTTCTACCGCTTCGGCGGGGATGGCGAGAGCGAAGCCGACTTCGTGACGCGGCTGGCGCATTCGCTGCGTGACCTGATCGTGCGCGAGGGGCCGGAGACGATCGCCGCGATGATCGCCGAACCGGTCATGGGCGCGGGTGGCGTCATCGTGCCGCCAGCCGGCTATTTCCCGGCAATCCAGAAAGTGCTCGACGAACACGACATCATGCTGATCGCCGACGAGGTCATTACCGGCTTCGGCCGCACGGGCAGATGGTGGGGGTCGCAGACGCTCGGCATGACGCCCAAGACCATATCGGCCGCCAAGCAGATGACGTCCGCCTACGCGCCGCTCGGCGCGGTGATGATCCCGGACGACATCTACCAGGCCTTCGTCGATCATTCGGCGAAGCTCGGAACCTTCGCGCACGGCTTCACCTATGGCGGCCATCCGCTCGCCTGCGCGATGGGCGTCAAGGCGATCGAGATCTACCAGCGCCGCAACATCGTCGCGCATGTGCGCGCCCTCGCGCCCCTGTTCGCCGAGCGCATGACAAAGATCGGGCAGCACCCCCTTGTAGGCGAAGCTCGCTTCAGCGGACTGGTCGGCGGCGCCGAACTGGTGGCCGACAAGGATACGAGGCGGCCGTTCGACTCGAAGAAGGGCGTCGGCCCGCTCACGTCCAGGCTGATCGAGGAGAACGGCGCGATCCTTCGCTCCATCGGTGACACCATCGCCATCTGCCCGCCGATGATCATTACCGAAGCGGAACTCAACGAATTGTTCGACCGGTTCGAGGCGGGGCTGGCGAAAGCGGAAACGGAAGTGGAGCGCGCGGGCCTGCGCGGCGGATAGGTCTACTCCAGCTTGGACCAGTCCACCGGGAGCGGCGGATTGTCGCCGCAGATCGGGCTGAGTTCGCCGAGACCGTAGCGCTCCCGCACGTCCTCCAGCGACGTGTTGTTGCCGAGGCGCTGGCAGGCGATCTGGAAGGCGTCGCCCTTGCCCACCGCCGAGATGTCCCAGAAGCGGGCAAAGCCATCCTGACCTGCGGTAACCAGCCGCTCCCCATTCGATTCGAAGACGGCGTGGTAGACCTGCTTGCCGCGAAGCCGCCAGACAGGACTGCCGGTCGCGGCGTCCCAGAGCGTCACGTCGCCTTCCGACGAGACCACGAGTAGCCGCGCGCCATCGGACGAGAGCTCCCAGTTCAGAAGCTTCACCCCACGTTCGAGCGGTGCACCGATCCTGCGCCAGCGATTCGTGTCCCAAAGCTGGGCATCGCCGGTCGACGTCAGAACAACGGCCCGACCCGCCGCCGGAAACACAAACGCCTGCGACAACTCACCGCCGATTTCCGCGACAATTTCCGGGGCGGCGCCAGCGAGATCGCAGCGCAGCACCGCGCCTTCGGGCTCGATAGCGATGATCGAGCGCCTGTCGGCCTCGAGCGCCGAGCCGACGGGCAACGACCCGCATTTCACCGTGCTCCCCCGCATTTCGCCCGTCGACGCGCCGAGCATGCGCACGGTGCCTCCCCGGTCCATGGAAAAGACCACCGACCCATCGGTTGAAAAGGCGGACGACAGTGTCCCCCGCTCCTGCTTCACCGGCGCACCGACGGGAGCGCCGGTCTTCGCATCCCAGAGGCGAAGCGTCTGATCGTCGTTGGTGGTCAGGACACGGCTGGCATCCGGCGACAGTTGGATGCTCGACACACCGTCGGCCGGACCGAGTTCGGTGATCTTCCGGCCGGAAGCGGTGTCCCACAATGCTGCGCCTTTCATCGACGCTGTGGCGAGCAGCGAACCATCCGCCGACACCGCGACGCCGACCAGGCTTGCGTCGGTCTCGACCGCCGACGCCTCGACTGAATTGTCTGCTACGTGCCAGACGCGCGTCAGGATTTCGCGCGACGCGGTGACCACGGTCGCGCCGCCGTCGGCATAGGTCGCGCTCAGGATGCCGTCCTGGTGGGTGAGCGGCGCGATCCCTGCCGGAAGGCCGCTCGTCGCGTCCCAGAATAGAACCGTTCCCTCGTCCGATGCGGTCATCAACTGCCTGGAATCCGGGGAGAAGACCGCTGTCGTGACGCCATCGTGCGCAATCTCGTAACCGCCCGGCGCTCCCGATATCCCGTTGAAAAGGCGTACCTTGTCCACAGACACGGCGGCGACACGTCCGCCGTCGGGCGAGAACGCCGCGTTCATGACCGGCAGGTTGACCAGCATTGGGATGCCGACCGGCGCGCCGGTCACGGCATCCCAAAGCCTGACACTGCCATCCATCGACGCTGTCAAAATTCGCGATCCGTCCGGAGCAAAGCGGACCGCCGTTACGGATTGGCGGTGTCGTATCTGATGGCTCTCCTGGGCGCCTGTCGCGACGTCCCATATCTCGACGCTGCCATCGACGAACCCACCGACCAGACGCCGGCCATCGGGCGAGAAATCGGCAAAGTATGCGCCCGTACCTGCCGCCGACGACGCGTCGATCGCGGTTCCGCTCGACGTGTCCCACAAGACCGTGCGTCCCTGTGTGGCGAGCATGACGGTGCGTCCGTCGGGCGAGAAGGCGATCGGAGCGATCGCTCCGTCTTCCGTCGCATATTCCTTTTCGACGCGCCCCGCAGCGACGTCCCACAGGTGGGCGACGCCGTCTTCTGCGCCACTGGCGATACGCTTCCCATCGGCCGAAAAGGCAGCGGAGAACACCATGCTGTCGCTCTGCATGGGAGCGCCAACGGGTTTGCCGGAAAGCGTCCACAACTGCATCGGGCCGCTGCGGTCGGCGGTCAGCACGCTCTGGCGATCTGGCGACAGGAGACCGAGATAGCCCGGCATCCTGGCCCGCTCCCTCAGCCCCGAAAGCGCCGACACCAGCGCCGTGATGGCGCGTTCGGTCTGCGGCCGTGCCTCGCTGCCCTTGCGCGGCCACGAGGCAATCGCCAGCTTCACGGCTTCGGGCAGACTGGCGCCGGCAAGCGCGACGCCAGACAGGGATGCCAAGGCGACCGTCTCGTTTGCCGTCGCCTTGATTTCGCGCTCGCCGGCAATCCGCGCCTGTTCCTCGGCCGCCAATCGCTGCCGTTCGGCCTCGTCCGCCTGGTCCCGCGCCTCGAAACCGAACCAGATCGCCGTCGCCGCCAGCCCGATGGCGACGACGGCTGCTGCGAGTGAACCGGCGACCGTGATCCGCTGACCGCGTCTTTGCGCCGCCCGGCTGGCCAGGATCAGTTCGAGGATGTCGGACGACGGCGCCGGCGCGTCGGCCGGCTTCCTGACCGACCATGCCTCGGCCTCGGAGAGTGCGGCTCCACGGATCAGCCGCGCCCGGTCGCGGCCGTTCGCCATCCATTCGCGTGCGTCGTCGCCAAGGCTCGTCGCCCGCTTCAGCCAAGCCCGGTCGGTGTTCAGCGCCTTGACGAGGTCAGGCTCATGCTTCGCGGGATCGTATGCGCCCTCGGCCGGCAGCAGATGGATCCGGCCCAGCGCCTCGGGAAGCTCTTCCGGCGGTGTCTCGCGCACCTTCACCGGGATCAGCCGCTTCGAGAGCCTGCCAACCTCGCCCAGTTCCCAGTTCACCCACTTCGATTTCACCGAGTCCGGCGAGACCAGCCAGACCACCGTGTCGCTCGCCGCGATGAAGCCGGCCAGTTCCTTCTGCCATTCCTCGCCATAGGGCAGGTCGCGGCGGTCGATGGTGACCGAAAAGCCGTGGCCCTCAAGTGCCGCAACCATGGCGTCCGCCGCCGCGAGATCGCGACGCGAATACGAGATGAAGATCTTCAGCGCGTCCGGCGAAGGCGCAACCGCCGAGACCCCGCCGTTCGTCAGCGCCGCAACCTCAGCCATGCCACCTGTTCTCCAAGCCCTTGCGACAATAGGAACAGGCGATCGCGGCAGCAATCCGGCCGCGCGCGAAGGTTGTACCCGGTTACGCCTTGATCAGCCCGACCTGGATCGCTTCGTTGCGGAGGTTCTGGCGCGGACGCGGGCCGATCTGCTGGATGACGAGGCCGGCTGCGAGCGAGCCCAGGTCGCCGCAGCGCTTCAGGTCGAAGCCCTGTGTGTAGCCGTAGAGGAACCCCGCGGCATAGAGATCGCCGGCACCAGTGGTGTCAACGACGTTGTGGACCTTGGTGGCGGTGACGACGACCGTCTCGTCGCCGCGCACGATGACGGAGCCCTTCTCGGAACGCGTCACAGCCGCCATGCGGCAGTCCTTGCGGATCTGCTCCAGCGCCTCCTCGAAGGAGGAGGTCCGGTAGAGCGACTTGATCTCGTGGCTGTTGGCGAAGACGATGTCGACGGTGCCTGAGCGCATCAGCTCGAGGAACTCGTCGCGGTAACGCTCCACGCAGAAGGAATCCGACAGCGTCATCGAGACTTCGCGGCCGGCGGCGTGCGCGTGCTCGGCAGTCAGGCGGATCGCGTCCTTGGCGCGCGGCGGGTCCCAAAGGTAACCCTCGAAGTAGGTGACCTTGGCGCCCTTCGCCTTGTCGGCCTCGACGTCCTCGGGGCCGAGTTCAACGCATGCGCCGAGATAGGTGTTCATCGAACGCTCGCCGTCCGGCGTGACGAAGATCATCGATCGCGCGGTCGGCGGACCGGCGGTGAGCGGCGCGGTGTCGAAAGCGACGCCCTGGGCGCGGATGTCGTGGGTGTAGATGCCGCCCAGCGTATCCTTCTTGACCTTGCCGAAGTAGGCGGCGCGGCCGCCGAGGCTGGCGATGCCCGCCGCCGTGTTGCCGGCGCTGCCGCCGGACGCCTCGATCGCCGGCCCCATGCGGCTGTAGAGCAGCTCGGCGCGCTCGGCGTCGATCAGGTTCATGGCCGCCTTGATGATCCCGTTGTCGACCAGGAACGCCTCGTCGCACTGGGCTATGATGTCGACGATCGCGTTGCCGATGCAAAGGACGTCATGGGTGCTGTCAGGCAATGTCGCGGGTCCCCGAGCTCAAAACCTGGTCGTCTTGCCACGCCGGCGCGCACAAGGCCAGCGGAACCGGCCTGCCGCTTCGTCAGCCTGTCTGCCGGTCAACAGGAAACGGCGCGGTCGCGGCGTCGAAGAAACGCCGCGCCGATTCCTCCCAGGTGACGGCGCGGTAGTCCGAGGCGGCCCGGGCCGCGTAACCGTCGCGCTCCGGCGAACCCGTCACCCATTCGCGCAGCTTCGCGGTCCAGGCGTCGACATCGGCCGGGTCGATGCAGACAGCGAAGTCGCCGACCACCTCGGGCATCGGACCGCCGCTGGACGCGATCAGCGCCTTGCCGTACTGCAGCGCCTCGACGGGCGGCAGGCCGAAGCCTTCGTAGATCGGCGGATAGACGCAGAAGCCGGCGTCCCGGTACAGCGTCGCGAGCGTCGCGTCGTCGATGCCGGACAGGTGCAGGGCGGTGCCGGCAAGACCGGCATCGGCCTTCATGTCCTCCAGGAAGGTCCCCATCTTCCAGCCGGGCCGCCCGACGAAGACCAGCCGGTAGCCGGTAGCCGCGATGGTGCCTTCGGCGACGAGGCGCCGCCAGGCTTCGAGCAGGAGGCGATGGTTCTTGCGCGGTTCGATCGTCGACACGAACATCGCGTACTTGCCCGGCTCAAGCCCGGATGGCAGTGGCACCGGGGCGCCGCGCGGAACGAACGGGTCGGAGCCGAGCGGGACCACGACCGTGTCCCGCATGGAAACGCCGATCCTGGCGCAGTGCGCCGTCGCGTCCTCGAGCGTCCGCCGCGAGGTGAAGACGACGCGGTCCGCGGCAGCAAGGGCCTTGTCGTAGTAGCGCGTGAACGTCGCGACATCGTGATCCGAGTACCACTGAGGAAACAGGATCGGGATGATGTCGTGGCACAGCACGACATGATGGGAACCGGTCCGGTCCCTGCTCTCGGCAATCGCGACGATGTCGGTGTGGGTCCAGTCGGACTGGATGCCGAAGGTGACGTCTCCGGGACCGAGCACGAGCGCGGGGCCGCACAACTGGTCGAAGCCGAGCACGTCGACACGCTCGCCGTCCCGCCCATGATAGAGCGGCCGCGCCTTTGCGGACATGAGGCGATCCTGCCAGCCGCGTAACCGCTCACGAGCCACCGCATCGGCCGCTCCCAGCCGCCGGCGCTCCAGCCAGAGCAGCAGCTTCCGACGCCATTTCGTCAGCCAGAAGAACGGCTCGTGCAGGAAAGCCGGGATCCGGTCGACGCCGCGTCGCTTCATGTCCCAGGGCAGCTTGGCGAAACCGGGAAAGAGCCTGGCCCTGCCTTCGATCACGTCGTCGACGCGCTCATCCCGGATCGGTCGATGGGTCCGCATCCTCGGATCGAACACCGTGAAAACGGCGTCGGGCAGCGAGCGGCGGGCATAGGCGGCGTATTGGTACTGGCAGCGCGCGATGCCGACCGGGTTGCCAGCGGCCTGCGCAAGCGAGGTGAGATCGATGATCAGGCGAGGCATCGGCTGGCAAGATACGGGGCGGTTGGCGAACACGCCGTCATACGCCGAGCCAGCGGCGGAAGGGAAGCTTCCACGCGCCGGGCATTCGGGCCTCGCTCCCCAACCGCGCCGCGATGTCCGTCGCCGCAGCGCCGAGCGGCAGCCGGTTCGCCCAGGCCGCACGCAGCATGAGCTCAAGGTCCCTGGCCTCTTCCGGGCGCACGGGCGACCGGTCAGCGCCGCGCCGTTCGAGATAGGCGGCGAGCGCCGCGTGCAGCCCCGCAGCGGTGTCGAACCGCACCTCGCCGTGGAATGCGAGGCTGCGCGCCAGCGCCGACGCCGCGCGCTGGTCGAGCCGGCGCTGGCGCGAGACCTGGCCGCCGTGGCGGCGCAGAAGCAGATGAGGTTCGCCGAGATTGGCGACGTCGCCGACAGCAGACAGCCTCAGCCAGAGATCGTAGTCCTCCGCGTGGGTCAGCGCCTTCCGGTAGCCGCCGTGAGCGAGAACCGCCTGCGTGCGCATGACGACCGTCGGGTGGAGGATCGGATTGGAGTGCCGCAATGCCGCGCGCACGGCAACCGCATCGGTGGGTACGTCGACCGGCCCAACCTCCCGGCCTGTTGCGTCGATTTCGATGGCTGCGCTGCCCAGCGCCAGCAAGTCCGGCGCTGCTTCCATCGCCGCCAGTTGGCGCGCCAACCGCTCCGGCTTCGCCACATCGTCCGCGTCCATGCGGGCAACCAGCGCCGCGCGCGACATGCCGATCCCATACATCAGCGCGTCGACGATACCCTTTCCGGGGCTGGTGGCAGCGATCACGCGCGGGTCTCCCCTGGCGTGAACGGTCAGCCGCTCCGTGGTCCCGTCGGTCGAGCCGTCATCTATGACGATCAGCTCGAAGTCCCGGAGCTCTTGCGTCCGAATACTGTCCACCGCCGCGTCGAAATAGGCGCCGCCATTGCGAACCGGCATGACGACCGAGACGGCCGGCGTCCCGCCGGCGGCGGACGCGGCCATCGGTCAGCCGGCGGCGATCGCGGCCTGGGCGGCGGCGAGCCTGGCGATCGGGACGCGGAACGGCGAGCACGACACATAGTCGAGCCCAACCTCCTCGCAGAATCGGATGGAGGCGGGGTCGCCGCCGTGCTCGCCGCAGATGCCGAGCTTGATGCCGGCACGCGTTGCCCTGCCCTTCTCGGAAGCCATGCGCACAAGTTCGCCAACGCCGTCTATGTCGAGCGAGACGAAGGGATCGTGGTCGATCACGCCCTTCTGGCGGTAGGTCTCCAGGAAGGACGCCGCGTCGTCGCGCGAGATGCCGAAGGTGGTCTGGGTCAGGTCGTTGGTGCCGAAGGAAAAGAACTCCGCCGTCTCGGCGATGACGTGCGCGCGGATCGCGGCGCGCGGCAGTTCGATCATGGTGCCGGTCAGGTACTCGATCGTCGTGCCGGCTTCCTTCATGACCTCGGCGGCGACCGCGTCGATGCGGGCCTTGACGAAGTCGAGTTCCTTCTTGAGGCCGACCAGCGGCACCATGATCTCCGGCACGACCGGCGCGCCGGTCTTGCGGCCTGCCTCGACCGCCGCCTCGAAGATGGCGCGGGCCTGCATCTCCGCGATTTCCGGGTAGGACACTGCAAGCCGGCAGCCGCGATGGCCGAGCATCGGATTGAACTCGTGCAGCGCATCGGTGCGGTGCCTGAGCTTCGCCGGTGGTACGCCCATCGCCTCGGCGACCTCGGCGATTTCCTCCTCGCTCTTCGGCAGGAACTCGTGCAGCGGCGGGTCGAGCAGCCGGATGGTCACTGGCAGGCCTGCCATGATCTCGAACAGTTCGGCGAAATCCGAGCGCTGCATCGGCAGCAACTTGGCCAGCGCCACGCGGCGACCCTGCTCCGTATCCGCCAGGATCATCTCGCGCATGGCGACGATGCGATCGCCGTCGAAGAACATGTGCTCGGTGCGGCAGAGGCCGATGCCTTCGGCGCCGAAGGATCGGGCCATGCGGGCGTCCGCCGGCGTCTCGGCATTGGTGCGCACCTTCATCCGGCGCGCGGCATCGGCCCATTCCATGATGGCGGCGAAGTCTCCGGAAAGCTCCGGCTGCAGCATCGGCACCGCGCCCTTCAGCACCTGTCCGGTGCCACCGTCGATGGTGATGATGTCACCCTTGCGGAAGGTCTGGCCCGCGGCGGTCAGCGTGCCGGCGCGGTAGTCGACTCGGATGGAACCGGCGCCCGAGACGCAGGGCTTGCCCATGCCGCGCGCCACCACCGCCGCATGGCTCGTCATGCCGCCGCGCGTCGTCAGGATGCCCTCCGAGGCATGCATGCCGTGGATATCCTCGGGGCTCGTCTCGACGCGCACCAGGATGACGCGACGCCCGGCCGACTTGGCCTCCTCGGCGTCGTCGGACGAAAACACGATCTCGCCCGTTGCGGCACCGGGCGAGGCCGGCAGGCCGATCCCAACCACCTTGCGCTCGGCCTTCGGGTCGATGGTCGGGTGGAGCAACTGGTCGAGAGAGGCAGGGTCGATACGCTGCACGGCCTCCTTGGTGGACACGAGGCCCTCACCGGCCATCTCGACGGCGATCCGCAGCGCCGCCTTCGCGGTGCGCTTGCCCGACCTTGTCTGCAGCATCCACAGCTTGCCGCGCTCGATCGTGAACTCGAGGTCCTGCATGTCGCGATAGTGGCGCTCGAGCCGGTTCGCGACCGCCACGAAGTCGGCGAACACCTCCGGCATCAGCTTCTCCAGCGACGGCCGGTCGGAGCCCGCCGCGATACGTGCCGCCTCGGTGATGTTCTGCGGGGTACGAATGCCCGCCACGACGTCCTCGCCCTGCGCGTTGACAAGGAACTCGCCGTAGAGCGCCTTTTCACCGGTCGACGGGTTGCGGGTGAAAGCGACGCCTGTCGCCGACGTGTCGCCCATGTTGCCGAACACCATGGCCTGCACGTTCACCGCCGTACCCCAAGCCTCCGGGATATCATGCAGGCGCCGGTAGGTGACGGCGCGGTGGTTCATCCAGCTCTCGAAGACCGCGCCGATGGCGCCCCAGAGCTGTTCCTGCGGATCCTGCGGGAACGGCCGGCCGAGTTCCTGCTCGACCTTCGACTTGTACAGCGCAATGACGTCCTGCCAGTCGGATGCCGTCAGTTCTGTGTCGAGATCGCGGCCGCGCCTGGCCTTCTCGTCCTCGAGAATCTCCTCGAACAGTTCGTGGTCGAGGCCCAGCACCACGTCGGAATACATCTGGATGAAGCGGCGATAGCTGTCATAGGCGAAGCGCGTATCACCGGAATCCTTCGCCAGCGACTCGACCGTGCGGTCGTTGAGCCCGAGGTTCAGGACGGTGTCCATCATGCCGGGCATGGAGGCGCGTGCGCCCGAGCGCACAGAAACGAGCAGAAGGTTCGCCGGGTCGCCGAAGACCCGGCCTGTCAGCCGGCCGACGTCGACCAGCGCCGTGGCCACGGCCTCGCGCAGGCCGTCCGGGTACACGCGGCCGTTGGCATAGTACCAGTTGCAGGCGTCGGTGGTCACCGTGAAGCCGGGCGGCACAGGCAGGCCCAGGCTGCACATCTCCGCCAGGTTGGCGCCCTTGCCGCCAAGCAGGTTCTTGTCGCCGGCATGGCCTTCGGCCTTGCCGTCGCCGAAACTGTAAACCCACTTGGTCATGCGCGGGGTTCCCCGGAGTTGATCGCGCCCTCTTAGTCCTTCGCTTCCGGGCTTGCCACGATAAAATCGGTTGAGGTTTTCCGCGCCCGACATCGGCGGCGGCTTCTTGCCTGCCAAGGCGCAAGGTCGTAGAACATACAGTGAACATGAAGAGGTGCGACATGCGTACGACAGGGAAGCTCGACTACATCGAAATGCCAGCAACCGGCGGCAGGCTGGATCGGGTGAAGGCGTTCTACTCGGAAGCCTTCCAGTGGGCGTTCACCGACTATGGTCCGACCTATTCCGCATTCGACGAAGGGCTGGATGGTGGGTTTTCGGCCGAAGCCGAAGGCACGCTGCTGAAACCGCTGCCCGTGCTCTACTCGGACAGGCTGGAGGAAACGCTTGCAGCAGTCGAGGCGGCGGGCGGCGAGATCGTCCGACCGATCTTCGCATTCCCCGGCGGACGGCGCTTCCATTTTCTCGATCCGGCCGGCAACGAACTGGCCGTCTGGGGCCGGTGATGGCTCGAGGCGGCGATTGCGCCTCTTGGCGACAATGCCTATAAGCCTCGCGCCGGAACGGTCGGCTTCTTGGGGCGTCGCCAAGCGGTAAGGCAGCGGTTTTTGGTACCGCCATTCCCAGGTTCGAATCCTGGCGCCCCAGCCACGCCGTTCCAGGGAATACCCCCAGGCAGGCGACGGAGCTTCGATTGACGCGCACCATGGCCGCCGCCCTGCTCCGACCTGCATCGCCGACTACATTTCGCGCATGAGAACGGTCTTGCTCGCCTGTCCCGCGCTGGCCCCGATGGGCGGCAAGCAGCGCGACTGCCTGGCCATAGCCGATGCGCTAAAGCAGGCTGGAGCCGAGGTCGCCATCGCCACCTGGGACGTCGACTTCGCCAAGGCGCGGGGCTTCGAGGCGCTGTCGATCCAGGCCCGGGGCCTCAGCAACCATGCCCGACTTGCGGCCTTTGCCGACGACCTTGCCCGGCAGCGCAGGCAGGGTAACGTCGTCATCGGCTTCGAGAGAATGCCCGGCATCGACTATTACTACGCCGCCGACCCGCTGAGGCCGCGGGCCGGTGGGCTCAGGGCGCTCCTGCCGCGAGACCGGACACTGTCGCGCCTGGCAGAGCAGGCACTTGGCGGCGGCAAGGCCTATTCCTTCTTCCTGACGGAGGCGCAGGCCGACGCCTATGCCGGCGCCTTCGCGATCCCTGCCAGCCGCTTCGAGGTGCTGCCGCCGATCATCCACCCGGCCCGTGCCGAGCAGGCGACGAAGATGGTCGACATCGGGTCGGTGCGGTCGACGCTCGGCGTGGCGGCGGACGCTCCACTCGTCGTCGCGGTGGCCGTGGTTGCCAGGACGAAGGGCGCCGACCTCACCATCGCAGCGATGCCCTCGGTGCCGAAGGCGAGGCTGGTGGTTATCGGTGCCCGCGACCCGCAGGAGATTGCCAGCGAAGCAGCCCGTGCCGGAGTCTCCGACCGGGTCAGCGCCCTGCCATACGCGGAGCAGGTCATGGATTTCCTGAAAGCGGCGGACGTGCTCGTGCACCCGGCGCGCATCGACAACACCGGGACCGTGATCGTCGAGGCGCTGATGGCGGGGACGCCGGCCGTCGTCACCTCCAACTGCGGCTACGCGCCGTTCGTGGCACGCGGTGGCGCGGGCGTCGTGCTGCACGAGCAGCCTTCGCCGGCCGATATCGCCAAGGCGTTGAATTCGGTCCTCGATCCGGCCGACAGGGAAGGCGTGCGTGACCGCGCAGCCGCGGCGGGTCTTTCGCTGCGCGCAGATGCGGGCCGCTGGCTTCAACGCATCGTCGAGCGCGTACTCGCCTGAACCGCTCTAGCTCGCCTCGCGCAGCGCCTCTGCGGCCTGCAGGTCGACCGACACAAGCTGGCTGACGCCCTGCTCGGCCATCGTCACGCCGAACAGCCGGTTCATGCGCGCCATGGTGATCGGATTGTGGGTGATGACCACGAAACGCGTCTCGGTCGAGGCCGCCATCTCGTCCATCAGATTGCAGAAACGCTCGACATTGTGGTCGTCGAGGGGGGCGTCGACCTCGTCCAGCACGCAGATCGGCGCGGGATTGGTCAGGAACACGGCAAAGATCAGCGCCATCGCGGTCAGCGCCTGCTCGCCGCCGGACAAAAGCGTCATGGTCTGCGGCTTTTTGCCGGGCGGACGCGCCAGGATCTCCAGACCGGCTTCCAGCGGATCCTCGGATTCGATCAGCTGGAGCTCCGCCGTACCGCCGCCGAACAGATGCGAGAACAGCCGCTGGAAGTGGCCGTTGACGACATCGAAAGCGGCCAGCAACCGGTCGCGGCCCTCGCGGTTTAGCGACTGGATCGCCTGACGCAGCGTCTTGATGGCCTCGATGATGTCGGCGCGCTCGGTGACGATCAGTTCGAGCCGGTCGGAGAGCTCCTTCTGCTCCTCGTCGGCGCGCAAATTGACGGCACCCAGCCGCTCGCGCTCGACCTTCAGCCGTTCCAGTCGCTGCTCGACATCGGCGACGTCCGGCAGCGACGCGTCGGCATCCAGTCCCGCATGTTTCAGGACAAAGTGAGGCGCGACGTTCATCGCCTCCTGGATGCGCGCCTCGATCTCCCGGCGGCGCTCGTCGGCAGCGGTCAGCCGCTCCTCGGCGCGGGCACGCGCCTCGCGCGCCTCGGCAAGCCCCTGGATCGCCGCGGTCGCTGCCTTGTCCAGCACAGACTGGCGGTTCTCGGCTTCCTGCAGCCGATCGGCGGCGTCCTTGCGTGCCTGCTCAGACTTCGACAATTCGCTCATCAGCGCGCGACGGCGCTGATCGAGTTCGTCAGGCGCGTCGGCCAGGCTGTCGCGCTCGCCGGCGGCCTCGATCCGGCGCGCGGCGAGCGCCGCGATCTGCCGGTCGGCATTCTCGACACGCGCCGTCCAGCTCCGGCGCTCGTTGCCGATGGCGTCCAGGCGGCGCTGGCGCATCTCGGTCTCGCGCTTCAGCCCCTCATGCGCGGCGCGGGCTTCGGCAAGCGCGCCGCGGTCGCGGGACACGTCGGCTGCGGCGCGGTCCAGACGCGCCTGAAGCTCGGACAGGTCCGGCGCGGCCGCGAGCGCACGCTCGGCCTCGGTCGCGGCCATCGTCGCCTCGGTCAAGCTTTCGGTGAAGCGGGTATGGGACTCGTCCAGCGCCGACCGGCGCGCGGACAGTTCGCCGGCGGCCTTCTCGGCCCGGTCAAGCGCGGTGCGCGCCTCACCCAGCCGGTGTTGCGCCTCGCGCCAGGCCTGTCGGGCGTTCTTCTCTTCATCCTGCGCCAGCCGGCCGGCCTGCTGGGCCGTGGCAAGGCTCTCCTCGGCGACGCGCATGGCCTTGGTAGCCTCGACTGCCGCAGCGTCCAGTTCCGCCAGACGGTTCTTCTGCGCCAGGCGCTGCGCGGCAGCGGTTGGCGCGTCGGCGCTGGCCCTCAGCCCATCCCAGCGCCACAGCGCGCCATCGCGGCTCACCAGCCGCTGACCGGGCTTCAGCAGCACCTGCAGGGCAGCGCCGGCCGAAGCATCGACCACGCCGATCTGGGCAAGTCGCCGCTGCAGCTGGCGCGGTGCGGTGGCCACGGTCGAAAGCGGTATCGCGCCGCCTGGCAATGCCGGGTCGTCCGACGCGTCGCCGCTCTCGCCCCAATGCGCGGGCGCGCCGGGATCGAGCGGCACGTCCAGGTCCTCGCCCAGCGCGGCGCCCAGCGCCGTTTCGAAGCCCCGCTTGACCCTGATCTGCTCCAGCACGGCCGGAAAAAGGTCGCCGCTGGCCGCGTTCAGGATCTTCGCCAGCGTGCGCGCCTCGGTCTCGATGCGGGCAAGTGCCGCCCTGGCTTCGTCCAGCGGCGGACGGGCGGCGTTTTCGCGGACGCGCTGCTCGCCGACGGCCTTTTCCGCCGCGACGGCCCGCGTCTCCGCAGTTGCCAGTGTCGCCTCGGCCTCGCCGACCAGCGAGCGCTTCTCGGCCGGGTCGGGCAGGCCGCGAACCTTCTCGGCGATCGCCTCGCGCTCGCGCTCGACGTCGGCGATCTGGCGGCGGATGCGGTCTGTCCGTTCGCGCGCGTCGCGCAGCTGGCGATCGATCTGATTGCGGGCGGCGGCGGCCTCCGCGCGCTCCGACGTCAGCTTCGACAGCTGTCCTTCCGACAGCGACAAGGTACCCCCCGCCTGCTCGAAGGCAGCGCGGGTCTCGACTTCCCGGTCGACGGCGCCGGCCTGATCGGCGTTCAGCGCACGCTCTTCCTCGTCGAGGCGGGCGAGTGCCTCGCCATTGTCGCGGACCAGCTGTTCCTCGCGCGCGATATCGGCGTCGAGCTGCGTCACCCGCTTCTCAAGGTCGGCCTGGCGGGCGCGGATGCGCGCGGCCTCCTCCTCGACCTGGGTCTTGGCGATGGTCAGCCGCTGGAGCGCCGCAGCGGCCGCCGCCTCGACGTCACGCAGTTCCGGCAGCTTCATCGAGCCGACCGCCTGGTCCTTGGCGGCGTTCATCTGTGCCTGCGCGCGGTCGCCGACCAGAGCGGTGGCCGTGCTCAGCGCGCTGTTCGCCTCGGCTTCCTGCGCCTTGGCCAGCGACCAGCGGAGGTGGAACAGCGTCGCTTCCGCCTTGCGGATGTCGGCGGAAAGGTTGCGAAAGCGGGAGGCCTGGCGCGCCTGTCGCTTCAGGTTCTCGATCTGACTTTCAAGCTCGCCGACGACGTCGTCCAGCCGCTCCAGGTTCTGCTCGGCCGCGCGCAACCTCAGTTCCGCCTCGTGCCGGCGGGTGTGGAGGCCGGAAATGCCGGCTGCCTCTTCCAGCAGCGCGCGGCGTGCCTGCGGCTTCGCCTGGATCAGTTCGCCGATCCGCCCCTGCCCGACCATGGACGGCGAGCGCGCGCCCGTCGACTGGTCGGCGAACAGGAGCTGTACGTCCTTGGCGCGGGCTTCGCGCCCATTGATCCGGTAGACCGAGCCAGCTTCACGCTCGATCCGGCGCGACACCTGCAACTCGTCCGCGTCGTTGAACGACGCGGGCGCGGTGCGGTCGCCATTGTCGAGAAAAAGCGTCACCTCGGCCGTATTGCGCGACGGCCGCGTGGCGGAACCCGAGAAGATGACGTCGTCCATGCCGGACGCGCGCATGTTCTTGTAGGAGCTCTCCCCCATCACCCAGCGGAGCGCTTCGACAAGGTTCGACTTGCCGCAGCCGTTCGGGCCGACGACGCCCGTCAGGCCCGGCTCGATCACGAAATCAGCAGGCTCGACGAAAGACTTGAAACCAAGAAGGCGAAGCCGGGAGAACTTCATCGGCGACTACCCGCGTGCCGAAAAACCCTCGCCGCCCCGGTTCATGGGGAGGAAGGGATCAGAGAAGGGGGTCGATGATCGCCGAAATCTCAGCAATCGACATGGCTCCCGCATACTTGGTGCCGTTGATGAAGAAGGTCGGCGTCGACTCCACGCCGAAATCCTTCGCTCCGCGGTCGCGAACCGAATTGACATCGGTCATCAGCTTCTGGTCCGTCAAGCAGGCCTCGAACGACTCCTGTGAAAAACCGGCAAGCTTTGCGATCTGCAGCAGCGCGTCGCGCGAATTGTCGGTGAACGCCCAGGTTTCCTGCTGCTTGAACAGGACGTCGATCATGGCGAAGTATTTCTCGTTGGAGCAGCGGGCCAGCATAAAGCCGGCGGTGGCGCGCGGGTCGAACGGGAACTCGCGCATGATCAGCCGCACCTTGCCGGTGTCGATGTACTTTTCCTTCACCGCCGGCATCGTGTTCTTGTGGAAGTTCGCGCAGTGGCCGCAGGTCATCGACGCGTATTCGACGATCGTCACCGGCGCATCGTCCTTGCCAAGCTGCTTTTCCGGCAGCGCGCCGGGCTCAAGCAGCTTCGCCATGTCGACGCTGCCCTGCGCGGGCGGGACCGTTACCGTGTTGCTCGGCGGCGGCGTCTCGGCCGGCGGGTTCTGGGCCGGAGGAGCCTCCGCCTGGCCACCCTCGTCGCTGCAAGCGGCGAGAAGCGCCGCCATCGCCGGGACTGCGACGAGCGACGAAAGGACAGAACGGCGGGAGAAGCTGCGAACCATGCGAATCATCCGGGAGCGAGTGGAGTGTGCAACGACGAGGTGCGTGAATGCGAGTGTGACGGCGGAATAAGGCATCCGGCGGGCCGTACCAACTGCTAATACAGCGCCGCCGCGATCAACTTCGCGAGAGGCTCATTGCCGCTTGCGAGCCGCGGAAACGCCGGTCCCCAGCCTTTCCAGCGCCTCGCGCAGGCCGTCGTCGTCGATTCCGGCAACGGACTGTTCGATCCTAGCGCGCTCATCCGCCCCAAGTTGACGCCGCGGCAGCCTGCTTGCCTTGACGTCGCGGCTCACCGGTTTCTGGACGATCTTGATGCGGCCGATCGCCGAAAAGCCGAGGAAGGAATTGATGCGAGCGATCACCTCGCCCGCTTCGTGCTGAAGCGTCAGTGCCGCGAAGCCCTCGCACGCGACGTGCAGGACCGCGGGCTCGAAGGGGTCGTCCTCGTGCCGGTGCTTGGGCCAGGCGATGCGCTCCGGCCGCGTCTTGTCCGCCAGCTTCGGGCCGACGATATCCTCCCAGGATTGCACAAGCCCCATGGAGATGCCGGCCTTGCGACGCAGGACCGGGTCGAGGATCGCGCCGGCAAGGTCGCCGACCGGTACGGGATTGCCGCGTCCGCCTTTCCCTGCCATGAGCCTGTCCTTTCCATGCGCACGATACAGCCAAACGTCGCCAGGCACACTCGGGTCCCCGCTTTCGCAGCCCGCCTGCTCGACTGGTACGACCGCCACCACCGCGAACTGCCCTGGCGCGTCTCGCCACGCGCCCGCGCAGCCGGCGACCGGCCCGACCCTTACCGCGTCTGGCTGTCGGAAGTCATGCTGCAGCAGACCACGGTCGAAACGGTCAAGCCGTATTTCAGGGCGTTCACCGAACGATGGCCCGATATCGCCTCGCTCGCGGCGGCCGACGACGATGACGTGCTGAAGGCATGGGCCGGCCTCGGCTATTATTCGCGCGCTCGAAACCTGATCAAATGCGCCCATGCGCTGGCCTTGGAGCATGGCGGCGTCTTTCCCGACACCGAGGACGGGCTCGCCACGTTGCCCGGCGTCGGCGGCTACACGGCGGCGGCGGTGGCGGCCATCGCCTTCGGCAGGCCAGTTGCAGTGGTCGACGGCAATGTCGAGCGCGTCATCGCCCGGCACGCCGCGATCGAGACGCCACTGCCGGCCGGAAAGCGCGAGATCAAGACCGTCGTGCAGGCGCGCACGCCGGCCGAACGTCCGGGCGACTTCGCGCAGGCGATGATGGACCTCGGCGCGACCGTGTGCACGCCGCGCCGCCCGGCATGCCTCACCTGCCCGGTCTCCGAAGACTGCGAAGGTCTTGCGACGGGCGATCCGGAGCGCCTGCCCGTCAAGGCAGCGAAGAAGGATAAGCCGCTGAGGCGCGGCGCGGCTTTCGTGGCGGTGCGTGACGACGGGGCGGTGCTGGTGCGCAAGCGCGGCGGCACCGGCCTGCTCGCCGGCATGACGGAGGTGCCGACCACCGGCTGGACGGCGAGGATCGACGGGGACGTGTCAACCGCGTCCGCGCCCTTCGAGGTGAAGTGGCAGTTATCCGGCCAGATTGTCCACGTTTTCACGCATTTCGAACTCAGGCTAGACGTCTACCGCGCCGATGTTTCCCGACAGCAGGCGCCCGCCGGGTACTGGTGGTCCCTCGACCCAATGTCGGAAGCGCTGCCGACCGTCATGAAGAAGGCAATCGAAGCTGCCATACCCGGCGCGACACACCGACCCCGATTCCCGAAAGGCCAGCCATGACCGAGATCCGCCACATCGTCTTCGACATCGGCAAGGTGCTGATCCACTACGATCCCGAGCTTCCCTACCTGCGCCTGATCCCGGATGCAGACGAGCGGCGCTGGTTCCTGGCCAATGTCTGCACGTCCGACTGGAACATCGAGCAGGATCGCGGTCGCAGCTGGGAGGAGGCCGAGGCCCTGCTGGTCGCCGCGCACCCCGAGCGCGAGGAGCAGATCCGCAACTTCCGCCGCCACTGGCACGAGATGGTGCCGCATCATTACGAGGACAGCGTCGCGATCATGCTTGGCCTGATCGAGGACGGCCACGACGTGACCATGCTCACCAATTTCGCGTCGGATACGTTCAGGGAGGCGACGAAGCGCTATCCGTTCCTCGACCGGCCGCGCGGCGTCACGGTATCCGGCGATGTGCGGCTCCTGAAGCCGGACCTGCGGATCTACGAGACACATGCAGAGGCATTCGGGCTCGAGCCCGAGGCGACGCTGTTCATCGACGACAGTGCGAAGAACGTCGAGGGCGCCAAGGCCGCGGGGTGGCAGTCCGTGCTGTTCACCGACGCCGCCAAGCTAGCCCGCGACCTTGAGAGTTTCCGGATCGCGGCCTGACCGTCAGGCCCCGGCGCGCTCCATGCCCAGGCGCGCGATGCGGCGCAGTTCGTCAATCGGCGTCAGGCCGCCGTTGCGTTCATAGTGCCAGAAGGTCCAGCCGTTGCAGGCGTCGAGGCTTTGCGCCACGGCGCCGACGCGGTGGATGGAGCCTGCGACGTCACCCATCACGAGCGTGCCGTCGGCACGAACCTTGGCGCTCCAGCGGCGGCGTGCGTCATAGAGGGTCTGGCCGGGCGCCATCAGGCCGGAATCGATCAGGCTGACGAAGGCGACGCGCGGCTCGGAGCGCTTGCCGGTCATTGGCTCGACGATCCCTTCCTCGAGCGGCTGAACGGCGTCGATGCGTTCCTGCGCGGCGTCGATATAGGACTGCTCCCGGTCGATGCCGACGAAATGGCGGCCCAGGCGCTTGGCGACGGCTCCCGTCGTACCGGAGCCGAAGAAGGGGTCGAGGACCACGTCACCGGGCTTGGTCGACGAGAGCATGACCCGCGCCAGCAGCGCTTCGGGCTTCTGCGTCGGGTGCAGCTTGTCGCCCTTCTCGTCCTTCAGCCGCTCGGCGCCGGTGCAGATCGGGAAGAGCCAGTCCGACCGCATCTGGACGTCGTCGTTCGCGGCCTTCAGCGCCTCGTAGTTGAAAGTATAGGACTTGGCATTCTGGTCGCGGCTCGCCCAGATCATCGTCTCGTGGGCGTTCTGGAACCGACGGCCGCGAAAGTTTGGCATCGGGTTGGTCTTGCGCCAGACGATGTCGTTCAGGATCCAGAACCCGAGGTCCTGCATGATCGAGCCGACGCGGAAGATGTTGTGGTACGAGCCGATCACCCAGATCGTTCCGTTCGGCTTGAGCACGCGGCGCGCCGCCAGCATCCAGGCGCGGGTGAAGGCGTCGTAGGCGGCGAAGCTCTCGAACTGGTCCCAGGCGTCGTCGACCGCATCGACCTTGGACTGGTCCGGGCGGTGCAGGTCGCCTGCAAGCTGCAGGTTGTAGGGAGGGTCGGCGAAGATCGCGTCGATCGAATGGTCCGGCAGCCGGTTCAGCGCCGCCACGCAGTCGCCCTTGATGATGGTGTCCAGCCAGCTGGCGCGTTCGGAATCGTGGGAAAGCTCGTCGAGGAGACGCACTGCTGACATCGGTACACCGGAACGCTACGAGGACTGTTTACGCCCGGTTATGGTTACCGATCGGCGTAAAGAATCAGTGAAATGCCGCGTTTTGTTGCGGCCTATCGGTCGATGGTGTATTCGCGCCGCCTTATCGCGGCCCGCCCGCCCTTTTCCCGGACTGACATGAGCGCTCCCGACCTGGTGATCTTCGACTGCGACGGCGTGCTGGTCGATTCCGAAATCGTGGCCGCGCGCATCGAGGCTGAACTCATCACCCAGGCCGGCTTTCCGATCGAAGCGGAGGAACTCGCCGAGACCTATGCGGGCCTGACCTTCAAGGACATCCTCCTGGCAATCGAGGAGAAGTCTTCGATCCCGTTCCAGGCGTCGCTGATCACCCAGGCAGAGGCGATGGTGGACAAGGCGCTTGCGTCGCAGGTCGCCGTCATTCCGGGCGCGCGGGAGGCCGTGATGTCGGTCGCCGGGAAGCGCTGTATCTGTTCTAACTCGCGCCTAGACCGCATCAATGCGATGCTGACGAAGACGGGACTGAAGCCGCTCTTCGCCGACGAGATCATCTTCTCGTCGCTGGAGACCGAGAGCCGCAAGCCGAAGCCCGCCCCCGACGTCTTTCTCCGCGCCGTGCGGACGATGAAGGCCGATCCGGCCAATAGCTTCGTCATCGAGGATTCAGTGCATGGCGTGCATGGTGCACGCGCCGCCGGACTGCGGGTCATCGGCTTCACCGGTGCCTCGCACAGCTACCCCGGCCATGCCGATGCGCTGACCGACGCAGGCGCCGAAACCGTCATCCGCCGCTGGGCGGACCTGAAGAGCGTGATCGCCGCGCTGTCGGAATGGTCCGACGCGTGAAAAGGCGTCAGTTCTTCTTCTTTTCCGGACCCTCGTCGTAACCCGCGAAGACCTGCACCGACATGCCTTCCGGTACGACGACGTTCGGGTCGTTGAAGATGAACTGGGTCGCGCCGGTCGCCGCGACCGTCACCTGATACTTGTGCAACTGGCTGTAGAGTATCTGGTCGCCAGACAGCACCGCGATGCGGATCGGCATCGTGACGGTGCCGCCGGCACCCAGCGGACCCGCGATGACGCGGCCGGCCACGGCGACATTCATCTGGATGCCACCGACGCCCTGCGTGCATGCGCGGGTCACGTCGGTGATCGAGCTCTGGTACTGGAGCTTGTTGGGGTCGCCGTCGCCGCCCTTCGCGAAGGTACGGTAGAACGATGTCCCCTCGCGCAGCGTCACGCGCGGACAGGTTATCCGCAATTCGGATTCGCTGATCTTCGGCTGGGTGCTTTCCTGCCCGCCGCCGGTCAGACCGAGGCCAAGCCCTGTCGCGCCGTCGCCTGATTGGCAGCCCGCGACGGCGAGCATAAAGCCTGCGAGCACGGTATGGGCGATGAGGCGGCGACGCATCGACAATTGCACCATGGGCACTTCTTCCCTCGGAAAGTCGCCGCGTCTATAGCAACGCCGCGGCAAAAATGCGACTGACGCCCGCGCGTCGCTTGCGGCCACGGTTAAGCGGCGTCACCAGGGGCACCGGTTTCATGCGCTACATAAGCACCAGGGGCGAGGCCCCGGTTCTCGGCTTCTCGGACGCGATGCTCGCGGGACTGGCCCGTGACGGCGGCCTCTATCTTCCCGAAACCTGGCCGCAGTTTTCCGCCGCCGACATCCGCGCCATGCGCGGACTGTCCTACCCCGATCTCGCGGTCCGGCTGCTGACGCCCTTCCTCGGCGGCGAGATTCCGGCGGACGCCTTCGAACGCATGGTTCGCGAGGCCTATGCGACGTTCCGCCATCCAGCCGTCTGCCCTCTGGTTCAGACCGGTCCGAACCGCTTCGTGCTCGAACTCTTCCACGGACCCACGCTGGCCTTCAAGGACGTCGCGATGCAACTGCTTGCGCGGCTGATGGACCATGCGCTCGCCGAGCGCGGGCAGCGCGCCACGATCGTCGGCGCAACCTCGGGCGACACCGGCGGCGCGGCGATCGAGGCCTTCGCTGGCCGCGACCGCACCGACATCTTCATCCTCTTTCCCGAGGGACGCGTCTCGCCGGTCCAGCAGCGGCAGATGACGACGTCCGGCGCCTCGAACGTGCATTCGCTGGCCATCGCCGGCACGTTCGACGACTGCCAGAGCCTCGTGAAGGAGATGTTCAACGACCACCCCTTCCGCGACCGCGCTGCACTCTCCGGCGTGAACTCGATCAACTGGGGTCGGATCATGGCCCAGATCGTCTATTATTTCTCGTCCGCGCTTTCGCTCGGCAGCCCGGACCGTCCGGTCTCCTTCGTCGTGCCGACAGGCAATTTCGGCGACATACTGGCCGGCTATGCCGCCAAGCGCATGGGCCTGCCGGTGGAACGGCTCACCATCGCCACCAACGACAACGACATCCTGGCGCGGACAATCGAGACGGGCGAATATCGGATGCGCCCGGTCGTCGCGACCACCTCGCCGTCGATGGACATCCAGATTTCCTCCAATTTCGAGCGCGTGCTGTTCGAGGCGGCCGGCCGCGATGCCGGACAGGTGCGCCGGGCGATGGACGGACTCAAGCAGTCGGGCGCGTTCAGGATCGAGGACGGGACGCTCGCGGCGATCCGCGGCGATTTCGGCGCCGGCCGGGCTACCAGCGCACAGGTTGCAGCAACGATCCGCCAGGAACTCGCGGCGACGGGCTACCTGCTCGATCCGCATACGGCAACGGCCGTACACGTGGCCGGCGATCAGGCCGACGGCGATGCGCCGGTCGTCGTGCTCTCGACCGCGCATCCCGCGAAGTTCCCCGACGCCGTCGAGGCGGCAAGCGGCATCCGGCCGGCGCTTCCCGGCTGGCTGTCCGACCTCATGAACCGGACCGAAACCTTTGCAATGCTTCCATCTTCGTTGAAAATGGTGGAAGATTATGTCAATCGCCACGCAAGGGCGGTGCGTTAGGGAGTTTCGCCTACATGGGTGTTGAGGTCAGCCGTCTGTCGAACGGCCTTACGGTTGCGACCGAAACTCTTCCTCACATCGAATCCGTAGCGCTGGGTGTCTGGGTCAAGTCGGGCTCGCGTGACGAGCACGGTGACGAACACGGTATCGCGCATCTGCTCGAGCACATGGCCTTCAAGGGCACCGAGCAGCGCAGCGCCTGGAAGATCGCCTCGGAGATCGAGAACGTGGGCGGCGAGATCAATGCCGCGACGAGCGTCGAAACCACGTCTTTCTACGCTCGCGTGCTCTCCGACGACGTGCCGCTGGCGATAGACATTCTCTCCGACATCCTGACGGAATCGAAGTTCGACCCGGAAGAACTGGAGCGCGAGCAGAACGTCATCCTTCAGGAGATCGGCGCGGCGCATGACACGCCGGACGACATCGTCTTTGACCGCTTTACCGAAACCGCATTCCGCCACCAGCCGATCGGCCGCTCCATCCTCGGGACGCCCGAAACCGTGAAGTCGTTCACGTCGGCGCAGCTCCGCACCTTCATGGACCGCCAGTACGGCGCGGACAGGATGGTGTTCGTGGCGGCGGGCGACGTCGACCACGACAAGATCGTCAGGGAAGTCGAGAAGCGGCTCGGGGCATTCCGTCCCAAGGCTGAGAGCGCGCTGCCGAACTACGCCAACTACGTGGGCGGCGACTTCCGCGAGGACCGCGACCTGATGGACGCGCAGGTGGTGCTGGGCTTCGAGGGCCGCGCCTATCACGTGCGCGACTTCTATGCGAGCCAGGTGCTGTCGATGATCCTCGGCGGCGGCATGTCATCGCGCCTCTTCCAGGAGGTCCGAGAGAAGCGCGGTCTGTGCTACTCGATCTACGCCTTCCACTGGGGCTTCTCGGATACCGGTCTCTTCGGGGTCCATGCCGCGACCGGCCAGAGCGACCTGAGCGAACTCATTCCCGTCATCGTCAACGAGTTGCGCCAGGCAGGGGAATCCATCCTGCCGGAGGAACTCAACAGGGCGCGCGCGCAGTATCGGGCCGGCCTCGTCATGTCGGCAGAGAGCGCGGCCAGCCGAGCGTCGCAGATCGCGCGGCAGCTCCTGCTGTTCGGCCGGCCGATCCCGAAGGAAGAACTGGTCGAGCGCCTCTCGAACCTGACGCTCGACCGCCTGACCGACCTGTCTTCCCGGCTGTTCTCGACCAAGCCGACGCTGGCCGCGGTCGGACCGATCGGAAACCTCGCCGCCTACGAGGCGATCCGGGGGGCGCTGCCTGGCGCCGAGCCGGCGCCCCGCAAGCTGGCGGTCTGACCCGCCCCTCCCATGTTCATGCTGCCATCGCTGCGCCGAGACCAGCCGGCGCTGCGCGGCCAGGGCATCCATCTGCGCATGCCGGTGATGGCCGACTATACGGAATGGGCGGAGCTTCGGCGGGAAAGCCGGCACTTTCTCGAACCATGGGAACCGCGATGGACGGCGGACGAACTGGATCGCTCCGCGTGGCGGCAGCGGCTCCGTCGATATCGCGAGGACCACGCGGCCGGCAGCGCCGTGCCGTTCCTCATCTTTCTCAACGAGGGCGACCGCATGGTCGGCGGCGTGACGCTGGGCAACATCCGCCACGGTGTGGCCCAGACGGGACAGATCGGCTACTGGATTGCCGAGCGGCACGCAGGCAAGGGCCTGATGCTCGATGCGCTGAAGCTGCTTGTCCCCTTCGCCTTCGAGACCCTCAGGTTGCACCGGGTCGAGGCAGCCTGTATTCCCGACAACCAGCGGTCCATGCGCCTGCTTGAAAAAGCCGGATTCAAGCGCGAAGGACTGCTGCGGTCCTACCTGCGCATCAATGGCGCGTGGAAGGACCACTACCTCTACGCCCTGATCGCCGACGACCGGCGGGGCTGGGACTGACGGGGACTGGGTATATTGGCATCGACGATCCGGGCCGCTTGGCGGCTCCTCGCCTGCATCCTTGGCGCCGCCGCGCTGCTGGCGGCGGTTGCGCCGGCGAGCGCACTTGAATCGATCAAGATCTCGCGCGACGACATCGCCCTCGACCTGTCGGGCGCGGTCGAGATTTACAACGACCAGGGCGAAAACTTCCAGGTTTCCACAGCACCAGGGCCTGACGGCATCGTCCGCCGCATCGAGGTCGAGGCAAACGACGAGCGGTCGACCGGCGACTGGGCCGTCTTCGCATTGTCGAACTCCACCGACGAACAGATCGACCGGCTGATCGTCGCGCCACATTTCAGGCTGGCCAAGTCGGGCATGTTCTGGCCGGATCTGGGTTCGGCGCGCATCTCCGCCATTACGCCGTCCGAGGGCTTCGCGCTCGACCGCGAGGCAAGCCCTGACGCCGACATCTTCCTGGTGACCATCAATCCCGGCGCGGTCATCACCTTCGTGGCCGAACTCGCCGCGCCAAACCTGCCGCAGGTCTACCTGTGGGCGCCGGAGGCCTACAAGGACACCGTGAATTCCTACACGCTGTTCCGCGGCATCGTGATCGGGATTTCCGGCCTGCTGGCGCTGTTCCTGACGATCCTGTTCGTGGTCAAGGGAACCTCGATGTTTCCGGCCACGGCGGCGCTCGCGTGGGCGGTGCTCGCCTACATCTGCATCGACTTCGGCTTCCTCAACAAGGTCATCGAGATCTCGCCCGGGTCTGAGCAGGTCTGGCGCGCCGGCACGGAGGTCGCCCTCGCCGCGACCCTCGTCGTGTTCCTGTTCACCTATCTGAACCTCAATCGCTGGCACGGCCATTTCAGCTACGGCGCGCTGGCCTGGGTCCTTGGCCTGGTGCTGATCGCAGGCGTGGCGATCATCGATCCGTCGGTCGCGGCAGGCATCGCCCGCCTCTCCTTCGCGGCGACGGGTCTCGCCGGCCTCGGCCTCATCGTCTATCTCGGCCTGCAGGGCTACGACCGCGCGATCATGCTGGTACCAAGCTGGATCATGGTGCTCGTCTGGATGATCGCTTCGTGGATGACGGTAACCGGCATCCTCGACAACGACATCATCCAGCCGGCGCTCGGCGGCGGCCTTATCCTCATCATCCTGCTCATCGGCTTCACGGTGATGCAGCACGCCTTTTCCGGCGGCGCCTTCAGCCAGGGGCTGTTTTCCGACCTCGAGCGCCAGGCGCTCGCCGTGACCGGCTCTGGCGACATCGTCTGGGACTGGGACGTTGCGCGCGACCGCGTCGTCACACGCCCCGACGTCAGCCAGCAGATAGGCCTCGCCGCCAACAGCCTGACAGGGCCTGCCCGTACCTGGCTGCCGATCCTGCACAATGACGACCGCGATACTTTCCGGACGACACTGGACGTCGTGCTCGAACACCGGCGCGGTCGCGTGTCCCAGAACTTCCGTCTGCGCGGTGCCGACGGCCACTACCACTGGTTCGCGCTGCGCGCCCGGCCCGTGGTCGGTTCCGACGGCGAGGTCATCCGCTGCGTCGGAACGCTGGTCGACGTGACCGAGCAGAAGAAAGCCGAGGAGCGCCTGCTGCACGACGCCGTGCACGACAACCTGACCGGGTTGCCGAACCGCGAGCTCTTCCTGAACCGGCTCGAGGCGATGATCGCCATCGCCAAGGCCGACGACAAGCTGAAGCCGACGATATTCGTGATCGACATCGACCGCTTCAAGAAGGTCAACGACGGGCTCGGGATATCCGCAGGCGACACCATCCTGCTGACCATCGCGCGTCGATTGCATCGGCTGCTCAAGCCGCGCGATGCGCTGTCCCGCTTCACGGGAGACCAGTTCGCGCTGATGCTGCTCTCCGAACAGGATCCGGCCCGCATCGCAGCGATCGCCGACGCCGCCAAGCAGGCGATCCGCGCTCCGATCACCTTCTCCAAGCGGGAAATCGTCCTGACCGCCTCCATCGGCCTCGTTTCGTGGACCGAAGCGCAAGGCACGGCCGAAGACATGGTCAAGGACGCCGAACTCGCCATGCACCAGGCCAAGCGCTTCGGCGGCGACCGCATCGAACCCTTCAGACCCGCCTTCCGTTCGGTCGGCACTGACCGGCTGCAGCTGGAATCGGATCTGCGTCGCGCCATCGAGCGCAAGGAATTTACCCTCGCCTACCAGCCCATCGTGCGGCTGGAAGATCGGAGCATCGCCGGCTTCGAGGCGCTCCTGCGATGGGACCATCCACGCCGCGGCGCGATTCCACCGTCCGACTTCATCCCGGTCGCGGAGAACTGCGAGCTGATTGTGCCGCTAGGCCTTTTCGCCATGCAGCAGGCCGCAGACGACCTCTCGGTCTGGCAGAAGCAGGTCGGCGACGACGTGCCTCTGTCCGTGTCGGTGAACCTGTCGAGCCGCCAGCTTATCCGCCGCGACCTGGTCAGCGATGTGCGTTCGGTGATCACCCGCGCCAACATCAAGCCGCGCTGCTTCCGCCTGGAGCTCACCGAGTCCCTGGTGATGGACAATCCGGAACAGTCGGCGCACGTGCTCTCGAAGCTCAAGCAGACCGGCATCGGCCTCTCGATCGACGATTTCGGCACGGGCTACTCGTCACTCTCCTACCTGACCCGCTTCCCGTTCGACACGATCAAGATCGACAAGAGCTTCGTCGACGACACCACCCCGAAACGCGACGTGCTGCTCAAGTCCATGGTCAACATGGCGCACGAACTCGGCATGTCGGTCGTGGTCGAGGGTATTTCGGACGAGAGCGACGCGCTGCAATTGCGCCAGCTCGGCTGCGAATACGTGCAGAGCTACAAGTTCGGCCAGCCGGTGCCGGCCGATCAGGCGCTCAAGCTTCTCCGGGAACAGTACCGCGTCGCCCCGGTTTGAACAGCCCGGGGCTTGAACGGTCCGGCACCAGCTGCCCTAGGCGTGACCCGCCTCGACGCTGAGATGCGTCGGGTCGACGCCGATCGACATCAGGATGCGGTCGTACTTCCGGTCGATGTCGGTGTCGAACAGCAGGTCCGGCGTCGCCGGGCAGGTCAGCCAGCCATTGGCGGCGATCTCGCCCTCCAGCTGCCCGGCGGCCCAGCCTGCGTAACCCAACGTCATCAGTGCCTGTCGGGGCCCACGTCCGGCCGAGATCGCGCGAAGGATGTCGATCGTGGCTGTGAGGCAGACTTCCTCTGCGACCGGCATCGACGAATCCACCATGACGTCGTCGGAATGGAGTACGAACCCGCGACCGCGGTCCACCGGTCCGCCGTTGCGCACCATGAAGTCGCGTGTCTTCTGCGGCAAACGGATCGCTTCCTGCTCGTTCATCACGCCAAGCTGCACGAGAAGATCGGGAAAGCGCAGCGTCTGCGTCTGGTTGATGATGAGCCCCATCGCGCCCTCGTCGGAATGGGCGCACATATAGATCACCGACCGCGCGAAACGCTCATCCTTCATGCCAGGCATGGCGATGAGGAACTGGTCGTCCAGGAAGCCGCGCGCGCGCTGGCTGCTATGACGCTTGAGCAAGTCCATGCGGTCAGCGTAATCCTTTTCCTGAAGCGTTGAAAGAACCGCACGTCGTGCCGCGCCCGGGCCTCTCACGAAGATATGATGGCCCTGTGCCACGACCGCCGCTTGCCGGGCACAACCCTCTCGTCCAGTCGTGACGCCATGCGCTACCTCGTTCCTGTAACCCTTTTCCTGCTGGCGCCGCTGCCGGCCGCTGCGTCGTCGTCCGACTGGCTGACGTCGGAAGGTGGCAGCGTGCGGCTCCTGACGAGCGGGATGCCGGATGCACAAGGGAACCTCGCCGGCGCGCTGGAGATCGATCTCAAGCCCGGCTGGAAGACCTATTGGCGCGACCCCGGCAGCGCGGGCGTGCCACCAACGGTCGCCCCTGCTTCCGGCGACGGTTTCGTGTCGGCGGAGATCGCCTTCCCGTCGCCCGAACGGCTGGACGCCGATGGCACGGAGATGATCGGCTACAAGCACTCGGTCACGCTGCCGCTGACGTTGCGGTTCGCACCGGGCGTCGCCGCCGGCCGCATCGAAGCGGCAGTGTTCCTCGGCATCTGCGAGAGGATCTGCATACCGGTCGGCGGCCAGATCGCTGTCGACGTGGCTGAAGCGCCTGAAAATCCGGACGACTCGGCGGCCGTGAACGCGGCGCGCGCCGCACTGCCGCCGCCGGCTTCGCCCGAATTCCGCGTCGAGCCGATCGAAGGCGGCAGCGACACGCTGCTGCTGACGGCGACCGTCCCGCAGGGCGCGGAGGTCACCGACCTCTTCGTCGCGACGCCCGAAGGCTACGTGCTCGACACGCCCCGCCGCGCCGACATCGACGGCGTGCCCGTATTCTCGGTCGCCGTCATCGAGCGCCCGGCGGAGAGGACCGACGGGACCATGCACTACACGCTCGCCACGTCCGCCGGCGCCGTCTCAGGCGAGCTTCCCCTGCCCTGAACATCCTCCCGCACCGGTTGCGCCCCGCGCCCGCGACACCTATCTAGCTCCAATCACAGAGGGACAAACGGATGACCATCGAAGTCGGCGAAAAACTGCCGGAAGCAACGTTCAAAGTGCAGACCGACGACGGCGGCAAGGCAATGACCACGGCCGAAATCTTCGCGGGCAAGAAGGTCGTCCTGTTCGGCGTTCCCGGCGCCTTCACGCCGACCTGCAGCAACAACCACCTGCCGGGCTATCTGGAAAACCACGACGCCATCCTGGCGCGCGGCGTCGATACCATCGCAGTCGTCTCCGTCAATGACGCCTTCGTCATGCGCGCATGGGCGCGATTCACAGGTGGCGAAGGCAAGATACTCTTCCTCGCGGACGGCAATGGCGATTTCGCCCGCGCAACCGGCCTCGAAGCCGATTTCAGCGCCGGCGGCATGGGGCTGCGCTCCAAGCGCTTCTCGCTGCTGGTCGAAGACGGGGTGGTCAAGGCTGTGAACGTCGAGACCAAGGCCGGCGTCGACCAGTCGGGCGCCGCCCGCATGCTGGAACTGCTATAACGGCCTGGCAGCGCCGCGGCGCGACGCGCGGCGCTTCCGCTCCTCGTCGTCCATCGAAGGTTCGACCGAGGCAGGTGCCGGCGCGGCCGCCTGCTTCTTCGGCTTGAAGGGCGCCATGCCGGTGCGGGCGAGTTCGTCGGCGCGCTCGTTCTCGGGGTGGCCGTCATGGCCCTTCACCCAGTGCCAGGTAACCTTGTGGCGGCGGCGCGCCTCGTCCAGCGCCTGCCACAGTTCGACGTTCTTCACCGGCTTGTTGTCGGCCGTCTTCCAGCCGCGACGCTTCCAGCCGTCGATCCACGAACCGATGCCGTCGCAGACGTAGTTGCTGTCGGTGTAGAGATCGACCGTCACCGGCTCCTTCAGAGCGCCCAGCGCTTCGATCGCCGCCTTCAGCTCCATGCGGTTGTTGGTCGTGTCGGGCTCGCCGCCGAAAAGCTCTTTCACTTTGCCGTTGTAGCGCAGAATTGCGCCCCAACCGCCCGGTCCGGGGTTTCCCGAACAGGCCCCGTCGGTGAAGATCTCGACCTTCTTCAAGCGTCGCCCAGCCCGTACTCAGAGGCGGAGACGATGCGGCGGTGAAACCGCAGCTTGCGGATGTACTCGCCGGGGTCGCGCTTCTGGACCAGCGCGCCGTCGGGAATGGTCAGCCAGTCATAGAGGCGCGTCAACATGAAGCGCAGCGCAGAGCCCCTCGCCAGCAGCGGAAGAGCTGCCTTCTCGGCAGCCGAGAGCGGCCGCCTCTCCTGATAGCCGGCGAGCAGTGCGGTGCCCTTTGTGAGGTTGAACGAATGGTCCTTCTCGAAGCACCAGGCGTTCAGGCAGGTCGCCACATCGTAGGCATAGAGGTCGTTGCAGGCGAAATAGAAGTCGATCAGCCCCGACAGTTCGTTGCCGATGAAGAACACGTTGTCCGGGAACAGGTCGGCGTGGATGATTCCGGCGGGTAGGCCCCTTGGCCACATCATGCCGAGTTCCGTTAGGTCGGCGTCCACCTCGTCGATCAGGCCGGGCTCGACCTCGTCGGCGCGGTCGCGGGCACCGGCCCAGAGCTTCTTCCAGCCATCGAAGGAGAGCGCATTCGGCCGCGACAACGGGAAATCGGCGCCGGCGACGTGCAGTGCCGCCAGCGCGCGGCCGACCTCGCGGCACTGGGCGACATTGGGGCGCCGTGGCCACACACCCTCCAGGAAAGTGATGATCGCCGCCTGGCGGCCGCCCAGTGTGCCGGTCACGTTGCCGTCCGCGCGGGCCACCGGCAGCGGGCAGGAAATGCCCTTGCCGGCGAGGTGCTGCATCAGCCCGAGGAAGAACGGCAGGTCGCTCGCGTCGACCCGCTTCTCGTAGAGTGTCAGGATGTAGGCTCCGGACGTCGTGTGCAGGAGATAGTTCGAGTTCTCCGAGCCTTCGGCGATTCCCTTGTAGGACAGCAGCGTGCCGATGCCATAAGCCGGCAGGAACGCGTCGAGTTCGGTCTCGGTGACGTCAGTGTAGACAGCCATATCAGCGGGAGCCGTTGACGAAGGCCATGTCGGCGGGCGTCAGGTCGACGTCGCGCAGCGCCCGCATGACCGGGAAGTTCTCCGTCTCCTCGGCCGTCGCGGCGATCTCGACGCGGACGTCGTAGCGATCCCGGAAGGCATCGACGATCTCGTCGACCAGGATTTCCGGCGCGGACGCGCCCGCCGAAAGCCCGACGACCCGCAGGTCGTCGATCGTGTCCCACGGAATCTCCAGGGCCCGCTGGACGAGCAGCGAACGCTTCGCGCCGGCACGTTCCGCGACCTCGACCAGGCGCCGCGAATTGGAGGAATTCGGCGCGCCGACCACCAGGAAGAGGTCGACGCCGGCGGCGGATTGCTTGACGGCTTCCTGCCGGTTCGTTGTCGCGTAGCAGATCGATTCTGCCGCGGCGGCCTGCATCTGCGGGAAGCGGTTTTCGAGCGCACGGATGATGCCGGCCGTATCCTCGACCGACAGCGTCGTCTGGGTCACGAAGCCCAGCGCCGACGGATCGGAAACCTCGATTGTCTGCGCGTCCGCCTCGGTCTCGACCAGCGTTACCGCGCCCGGCGGCAGCTGCCCCATCGTGCCGATTACTTCGGGATGGCCGGCATGGCCGATCAGCAGCACATGGCGTCCGAGGCGGCTGTGCCGCATGGCCTGCTTGTGGACCTTGGAAACGAGCGGACAGGTGGCGTCGAGGTAGAAGAGATTGCGCTGGTCGGCGTCGGCCGGCACCGACTTCGGCACACCATGCGCCGAGAAGACCACCGGGCAGTGCCGGTGATCCGCCGGAATCTCGTGCAGTTCCTCGATGAACACGGCGCCGAGGTTCTGCAGGCCTTCGACCACGTAGCGGTTGTGGACGATCTCGTGGCGGACATAGACCGGCGCGCCATACTTCTTCAGTGCCAGCACGACGATCTGGATCGCCCTGTCCACGCCCGCGCAGAAGCCGCGCGGCTGGCAGAGCCTGATCGTCAGGGGCGGTTTCTTGGCGACGATGTTCATGGGCGGGTTGCTCGACGCGGCATGAAGGGCGGGACGTGGCCTGTCAAGTATGACTGCCCCTGATCCGGCGCCAGGTCCAGACACCGAGCACGCCGACAAGCGCGGCGGCGATGCCGTACCAGGTGAACGCGTACTGGAGATGATTGTTCGGCAGGTCGATCATCGTCACGCCGCCGACAGGCAGGCCGCCGGGCACCGGCGCCTCGCGGGCATCCACGAAGAGGCCGAGTACCTTGGCGTCTCCCGGCAGCCCGGCGGTCTCCGCCATCGCCCGGATGTCTTTCCAGTAGAAGACGTTCTTCGCCGGGTCGTTGTCCGGGACCAGCGAAGACGGCTTTTCCGCCAATGTGCTTCTGACCAAAGCATCGAACTCGACGCGGCCCGGGACCTGCCCGTCGACCCGCGTCGCCGGGTCCTTGCGCTCGTAGGGCACGAACCCCCGGTTGACGAACAGGAAGGAGCCGTCGTCCAGAGCGAGCGGCGCGTAGACGTAGAAGCCGGTCTTGCCCTGCCAGGTCGCGAAGAAGTGCCGTTCGGACTGATGGCGGAACGTGCCCGCCACCCGTACGGGCGTGTACTCCTGGTCGGCGATCGATTTCGGCGAGGCAAGGATGTTCTCCAGCGGCACCGGTGGCGCGGCGATGCGGCTGTCGATCGTGGCGATCAGGTTCTGCTTCCAGGCGAGACGTTCCACCTGCCACGTCCCGAGGCCGAGCAGGATGAGAAGCGCGACCAGTCCGAGGCTGAGTGCCAGCCATGGGAACCCCGCCGGCTTTTCCCGGCTGACATCGACATTCATGGGCGGTCCAGCCGGCCTTCGGCCGCCTTGTTTCGGTACTGCAGCGCGATCAGCACGCCCTTGGCCAGCCTCAGTGCCGTCAGGCAGAGCACCACGGCCAGGGGTATCCAGAGTACCAGATGGAGCCACAGCGGCGGTGCGTAGTTGACCTCGGCCCACAGCGCCAACCCGACCACCACGAACCCCATGCCAAGCATCACGAAGACAGCAGGGCCATCGCCTGAATCGGCGAAGGCGTTGTCCAGACCGCAGATGCCGCAGCGCGGGCGCAAGGAGAGATATCCGGCGAAAAGGCGCCCCTCGCCGCAGCGTGGGCAGCGGCCACGCAGGCCGACCGAGAACGGATCGACCGCCGGCCAGTCGGCAGAGTCATGCGGGAGTTGGTCGCTCATGGCCGGATCTCGATCGGCGTACCGTTTCCGACCAGTTCCCAGATCTCGTCCATCTCCCCGTCTGTCACGGCGATGCAGCCGTCCGTCCAGTCGAACCACTGGGTCAGCCAGGCCGCCCACCAGAAACCGTTCGGCTGGCCGTGGATCATGATCATGCCGCCCGGATCGACGCCGCGCCGTGCGGCAGACGCCTTGTCCTCAGCGTTCGGATAGGAGACGTGGATGGACTTGTGGAAGGCGCTGCCGCCATTGCGCCAGTCGAGCACATAGCGCCCTTCCGGGGTCCGCTCGTCCCCTTCCTGCTGCTTGTGCCCGATCGGGTCGCCGCCCAGCGCGATCGAATAGGTCCGCACGACCCGGCCGCTGGAAACGAGTTCCATGCGCCGTTCGCCCTTGTCGACCCTGACCAGGTCGACGCGCTCCGCAGCCGACGCGGCGAGGGTCGCCGCGAACAGGAAAGCGCAAGCCGCGATTGCGAAGCGGACCATGTCTGACGATAGACCACGACCATGCCCGAAAAAAGGAACGGCCGCGCGAGCGCGGCCGTTCGGGACAATGATGACGCGGCGATCAATGGCCGGCGGCGATCGGGGCTCCGGCCGACGCCCAGACGTAGATGCAGGCGAACAGGAAAAGCCACACGACGTCGACGAAGTGCCAGTACCAGGCCGCCGCCTCGAAGCCGAAGTGCTTTTCGGCGGTGAAGTGGCCGGCCATCGCGCGGAACAGGCAGACCAGCAGGAAGATCGTGCCGATGAACACGTGGAAACCGTGGAAGCCGGTCGCCATGAAGAAGGTCGCGCCGTAGATGGAGTCCTTGAAGGCGAACGGCGCGTGGACGTACTCGTAGACCTGCACGAACGAGAACAGGACGCCGAGCGCGACCGTGATCGTCAGGCCCCAGATCAGGCCCTTGCGGTCGTTGTGCAGCAGCGCATGGTGCGCCCAGGTCACCGTAGTGCCCGACAGCAGCAGGATGATGGTGTTGTAGAGCGGCAGGTGGAAGGGATCGAGAACCTCGATGCCCTTCGGCGGCCACATGCCGCCGGTGTACTCGGCGCGGGCGTACTGCGCCGCCTCGCCCGGAAACAGGCTGGCGTCGAAGAAGGCCCAGAACCACGCGACGAAGAACATCACCTCGGAGGCGATGAACATGATCATGCCGTAGCGCA